>JABLTS010053902.1_pt1 | contig 303467 bp, 295 predicted proteins | sample 7160081 | NCBI WGS metagenome assembly JABLTS01 (sample SAMN14651231, study PRJNA627086) | human gut metagenome | isolation source: feces | host: Homo sapiens | reverse complement strand
CAAGATTTTTAATGCTTTCTGTAAATAATTTATTAAAACCACAAGATGGTAAACCAGTAACAGTACCTACACAAGATATGATTCTAGGAAGTTACTATTTAACAATGATTGTTGAAGGAGAAAAAGGAGAAGGTAAATATTTTTCATCACCAGAAGAAGCTATTATTGCAAATGTAAACAATGAATTAGGCTTGCATGCAAAAATACATGTAAGAATGAGCAAAAAAGTAAATGGAGAAGAAAAACATAAAATAATAGAAACAACAGTAGGTAGAATTATATATAATCAAGGTATACCACAAGATTTAGGTTTTGTAGATAGAACAAATCCAGAAAATGAATTTGAATTAGAAATAAACTTCCCTGTAATAAAGAAAAATTTAGGAAAGATAATCGCAAAATCGATAAATAAACATGGATTAAATGCAACGGCAGAATTACTAGATTATATAAAAGCAACTGGTTTCAAATATTCTACAATAGGCGCTATTACAGTTTCTGTTGATGATGTAAAAGTACCAGAAGCCAAAAAGCAAATACTTGCAAATGCAAATGAACAAGTAAACAATGTATTAAAGCAATACAAACGTGGTTTAATTACAGATGAAGAAAGATATCAATCAGTAATTAAAATATGGGAAAAAGCTACAGATGAAGTTACAGAAGCAATGAAAAATAACTTTGATGAATTAAACCCTGTATATATGATGTCACAATCTGGAGCCAGAGGAAATATAAACCAATTAAGACAAATAGCTGGTATGCGTGGACTTATGGCAAGTACAACAGGTAAAACAGTAGAAATACCAATTACATCATCATTTAGAGAAGGACTTGATGCACTTGAATATTTTATTTCAGCACATGGTTCTAGAAAAGGTTTAGCAGATACAGCTCTAAGAACAGCTGACTCTGGTTATTTAACAAGAAGACTTGTTGATGTTGCACAAGACATAATAGTAAGAGAAAAGGATTGTGGAACTCATGAAGGTATTGAACTTTCAGATATTAAAGATGGAAATCAAGTAGTAGAAAAATTAGAGGAACGTCTATTAGGAAGATATCCATTAGAAGATATAGTTAACCCAGAAACAGGAGAAACCATAGTTACAACAGAAGAGCTTATCACAGAAGCTTTAGCTGAGAAAATAGTTGCAGCAGGAATAACAAAAGTAAAGGTACGTTCAGTATTAGAATGTAAAACAAAACATGGTGTATGTTGCAAATGCTATGGTATGGGATTGGCTACAAGAGCAGAAGTAAATATAGGAGAAGCTGTTGGTATTATAGCTGCACAATCAATTGGTGAACCTGGTACACAGCTAACCATGAGAACAATTCACTCTGGTGGTGTTGCAGGTGTAGCAGATATTACACAAGGTCTTCCTAGAGTTGAAGAACTATTTGAAGCTAGAAAACCAAAGGGCTTAGCTATAATTACAGAAATATCAGGAAAAGTAAAAATATCTGAAGACAAGAGCAAAAAAGAAGTTATTGTTACAAGCAGTGATGACAGTAAAACATATACAATACCATTTGGATCAAAATTACGTGTAAGAGATGGAGATGAAATAGAAGCAGGAGCTCCTATTACAGAAGGTTCTATAAATCCAAGCGAAATTTTAGCAATAAATGGTGTAGATGGGGTTCATAGATACTTAGTACAAGAAGTACAAAAAGTTTATAGAAATCAAGGTGTTGATATTAATGATAAACATATTTAAGTTATCGGAAGAATAATGATTAAGAGAGTTAGAGTTGAAGATAATGGAGACACAGGCTTATTTGCAGGCTCATTAGTAGATATAAATGAACTAGAAGAAGTAAATGCGCAAATGGAAACAGAAGGAAAGAAACCAGCAACATATAAACGTGTATTACTAGGAATAACAAAAGCTTCACTTGCAACAGAAAGTTTCTTATCAGCAGCATCTTTCCAAGAAACAACAAGAGTATTAACAGAAGCTGCTGTAAAAGGCAAAATTGATGAATTAATAGGACTAAAAGAAAATGTAATAATAGGAAAATTAATTCCTGCAGGAACAGGACTAAATAAATACAAAAATACACAAATAGATACAGAACAATATGAAGAAACTGCAAATGAAACAAAATAAATATTATCAAAAAAACTGCCAAATCTTTGGTAGTTTTTTGATTCGTAGGAAAAATAAGGTTTTGCAATGCAGGCACAGTGACTTTGTATATATTTTTCATAATTTAGTGGAGAAAAAATTTAAAAAATACTATATTTCTACAAAAAAGTATGATATAGTATATATGTATAAAAAGCTATATTGAAAGGAATGAAGTTTATATGGAAAAAGGAAGAAGATATAGTGGAGGAAAAAAGCTAAACATGAAAAAAGTATTTGCTGTAATAATTGCATTTGCAGTAATTATAATGTTTATTGTGGGAATTAAAAAAATATTAAAATCAGATAAAGACATTAAAGAAAAAACTGTAGTGCAAAAATATTTTGCAGTATATACAAACAATAAATGGGGAGTTATAGATTCAAAAGGAAAAACAATAATAGAACCAACATATGATGAAACAATAATAATTCCAAATGAAACAAAAGCAATATTTATTTGTACTTATGATGTAAATTATGAAAATGGCACATATAAAACTAAAGTATTAAATGATAAAAAAGAAGAAATATTAAGTGGATTTGAAACAGTACAAGCATTAGAAAACTATGACGAAAATAACAATTTGTGGTATGAAGCAGATGTACTATTAGTAAAAAAAGATGGAAAATATGGACTAATAAATTACAAAGGAAATGAACTATTAAAATGTGAATATAATTCAATTACAACAGTAAAAGGAATAAAAAATAGTTTAATAACAGAAAAAGATGGAAAATTAGGATTAGTAGATGATATAGGTAACATAGTAATACCAAATGAATATAAAAGCATTAAGCCATTAGGAAATAAATATGAAGAAGGCTTTATTGTAGGAAATGAAAAATATGGAGTTATAAATTGGGATAAATCAGTTGCATTAGAAACAAAATATGAAGAGATAAAGCCAATATATGGTGATGGAAAATTTGTAGTAAAACAGGATGGAAAATGGAAAATTGTAGATACAAGTGGCAAATCATATTTAGAAGGAAAATTTGATAACGTAAAATCAATTGATGGAGAAAATGTAGTCATACAAAAAAATGGAAAATATGGAGTAACAACAATTGCAGGAGAAACAAAATTAGAAACAAAATATGAAGATATAACATATACATATGCAGATAATTATATTGCAAAGCAAAATGGAAAATTTGGAATTCTAAACTTAAGTGGAGAGACAAAATTAGATTTTGTATATAAAACATTAATATATAGAAAAGATGTAGACTTTTATGAAGGCTCAAAAGAAGAGATAAATTCAGATTTAATAGATAGAGACTTTAATGTTAAACTTACAGGCATTATAACAGAAATTAATACAGAAACTGGATATATGAAGGTTAGAGTAAACGGAGAGTACAAATATTATAACTTTAAATTTGAGGAAAAAACAAATATAGAACTATTAAAAGGAAATACCCTATTTTTATCAAAAAAGGATAACAAATATGGATTTGTAAATAAAGATGGAATTGTAATTGTTGACTATATATATGATGATGCAACAGAGCAAAATGAGTTTGGCTATGCGAGCGTAAAAAAAGATGGTTTATGGGGTTGTATTAATTCAAAAGGAGAAGTTACAATATCTCCAGCATATGCTTTAGAAAATAGCATATTAGTAGAATTTATAGGAAAGTGGCATAGAGGACAAGACTTGAACTTAAATTATTATACAGATGAAAAATAAATCGTAGGAGGAGGAGTAAGCATACATATGGAACAAAAGATTAAATATCAATATACGTATTTTATATACCCATATATAATTGATGCAAATAAATATAATAAATATATGCTAAAGCTTATTAAAAATCCTAAATGTAAGTTGAAAACATTTGACAAAATAAAAGATTTTGATATTTATACATATTTTCTTCCTAACATACGAGAGTATATGTTTTGGTCATTTGAATTGACAAATCAAAAAAGTAATGAGCTAGAAAGAATGGACAATAAAATGAAGAGTACAATACTTTCAAATTATCCTTGTACAATGTTTGAATATGAATTAGAAAAAAATATACAGGGAAAAATAGGAGAAGAAAACGGAATATTTTTTGACATTATAAAAATGGAAATTATATGTTTTAATACCGGAATATGTTTTATGACTTTTAAAACAGCTTTAAATGGTGAAAATAATCTAGATGATGTACTTAATTTTAATTATAAATTTAGAGATATAAATTCTAATTTATCTCAATTAAGAGAATATGAAAATATAAGAATACAGACAAGTGCATTTAAAGATATAAAAGAATTTTCGAGTTTAATAAAAGAAATAGCAGGAAGTAATACAGGAGCTAAAAAAATAAATGTAGATACAGAAAGATTTGTTACATATTCATATATATGTTTAGATCAAAATTGCTGGAATGAGAATACAGATAATACTGTTTTAAACGAAAGATTTTTGAATTATGCAAATATAGCGAGTTCAAATTCTAAAATAAATAATAAGGTAAAAAAAATAGAACAAAAATATTTAAAGTATGGATTTACTAGTTGGAGCAATGTAGTAATGGCATCTGATATAAATACAGAAAATTATACAAAATTGCCATTTGAATACGAAAATAAATATTTATATCATTATATATTTAATTTATATAAAAAAATATATTTGAAAAAATTAATATATGAATTTAATATAAACAACAATTTTGAAAAAATTAAAGAACAATTTATAAATTTTACAAAATTTATTTGGATTCAAGAAATAACAAATGATGAAATAGGTATAGAAATAGAAGAAAAGGAAAAAGAAGCTTTGCTATTGGAGGAAACCTACTTAAAGCTTAAAAATAAATATGATATATTATATAAAAATTATAATATAGAAAAAATTGCTAAAGGAAATAAAGTAATTGCAATAGTTGTAATTGGAATTTTTATTATTACTCTTATAAACTTACTAAGTAAATAATATTTATAAAGGGGTTAAAATGGAAATAAGAACAGGCGTAGATATAATAGAAATAAGCAGGATAAAAGAGAGTATTGAGCAAATAGGACAAGTTTTTTTGGATAGAATATATACAGAAAAAGAACAGGAATACTGTGAGAAATCCAATAAAATGAAATATCAACATTATGCAGCAAGATTTGCAGCAAAAGAAGCAATATTTAAAGCAATTTCTAAGAATATAAACGATACTTCTGATTGGGTGTGGAAAAATATAGAAATATATAATGATGAGCAGGGAAAGCCGATTGCTGATATTAGTAAATTAGAAATTAAAAATATAATTAGCATGGATTTAAGTATTTCTCATATAAAAGATTATGCATTAGCAAGTTTTACTTTGATTTTAGATAATTAAAAAAAGGAAAAAAGAAAAATGGAATTTTTTGATTCGCATTCACACTACAATGATGAAAAATTTGATGAAGATAGAGAACAGATATTAGAAGAAATATACAAAGCAGGAGTAACAAAAGTAATTGTGGCAGGATATGATATAAATTCATCTAAAAAGGCAGTGGACTTATCTAAAAAATATAAATATATATACGCAATATGTGGAATATCTCCAAATGATATTGCAGAAACAGAAAATGAAATAAAACAACAAATTGAGCAAATAGAAAAAATAGCACAATCCACAAAAATAGTAGGAATTGGGGAAATCGGGCTTGATTATTATTGGAACAAGGAAAATAAAGAGCTACAAAAAAAGGCATTTATAAATCAAATAAAATTAGCAGATAAAATGGATTTACCAATTATAATACACTCAAGAGAAGCGGTAATGGATACAATACAAATATTAAAAGAAAATACTCCAAAAAGAAAGGGAGTTTTTCATTGTTGTCCTTTAAATATAGAACTAGTAAAAGAAGGTTTAAAATTAGGCTTTTACATATCACTAGCAGGGCCAATAACATTTAAAAATTCAAAAAATGCAGATGAAATAATACAAATGATACCATTAGAAAAAATGCTTATAGAAACAGATAGCCCCTACTTAGCACCAGAGCCAAATAGGGGAACAAGAAATGATTCGAGAAATTTAAAATATTTAGTAGAAAAAATAGCACAAGTAAAACAAAGAGAGCCAGAAGAAATAGCAAGAATAACATATAATAATTGGAAATTATAAGGCAAATATAGACTACATAAGTTTCTTTATTGCTTCTATTCTAGCACTTATAGAAGGGTGAGTTGACAATAAATCACTCTTCTCTTTTTGGTCTTTCTTAAATGGATTTGTGAAAAACATATGTGCAGTTGCATTATTAGCCTTACTAAATTCTGAATCGTCAGAATCCAATTTTTGTAACGCAGAAATAAAAGCATCTGGATTTCTAGTAAATTCAACAGCACTAGCATCTGCCAAGAATTCTCGACGCCTTGAAAGAGCTAACTTCATTAATTGAGCAAAAACAGGTCCTAAAATTAAGCAAATAAATCCTAAAATCATGATAATAAAATTGCCTTTAGAATTACTATCATTATCTTTGCGATTTATCAAATAAAATCTTCTAGACATTAAATCTGAAAGCATAACGATAAATCCAACCATAACAGTTACTACGGCAGAAAGTAAAATATCATAATTTTTAATATGACCTAATTCATGTGCTATAACACCTTCTAACTCATAATAATCTAATTTTTCTAAAAGACCTGTAGTAACACAAACTACAGCATTTTTTGGATTTCTGCCAGTAGCAAAAGCATTTGGTTGAGAACTTTCAACAATATATAATCTAGGCCTGTATTCTAATCCAGAAGATATCATAAGCCCATCTAAAATATTTATTAATTTTTTATTTTCTTCTGGAGTTGCTAGCCTTGCACCATTTAAACTTAGAACAATTTTATCACTAAAATAATATGAGCACCAAGAAGACAGAATTGAAAAAGTAAGTGCTATAATTATTGAAATAGTACCTAAATTAAAAGACATACAAATATAATATACTATTAATGTTATCATTAATATAAAAATAGATATGATAAATCCTGTTTTTATTTTATTTTTCTTTATATCTTCATACATATATTTACACCTCAAATAAAAATAATATAATGCCTTATTTCTCAAATAAAACATTATATCATTATTTTTAAATATTATATTTTTAGAGAAATATCTCCAAGTTTTAGTTATTAAAATCAACTTTTACATTTTTTCTAGCTTCTGCACTATCTACTTCAAATAAAGTTTCAGTAGTAAAATTAAACATTCCAGCAATAATGTTTGAAGGGAATAATTGTAATTTTGTGTTATATTTTGTTACTGTATCATTATAAAACTGCCTTGAGTATGAAATTTTATTTTCTGTATTTGCTAATTCTTGTTGTAATTCAGTAAAGTTTTGATTTGCCTTTAAATCTGGATAACTTTCAGAAACAGCCATAATGGTTTTTAAACTTTCAGAAAGTTGTGTATCTAATTCTGACTTTTCTGTTACAGTCTTTGCATTTGCCCAAGATGTACGAAGTTCAGCTATTTTTGTTAAAACCTCACTTTCATGTCCCATATATCCTTTAACAGTTTCAACTAAATTAGGAATTAAATCAAATCTTCTTTGTAATTGTACTTCTATTTGACTCCAAGCATTTTTGACTCTTTGTCTTAAAGTTACAAGACTATTATATATACTTATAACAAATATAACTAAAAGAATTACAATAATAAAAATAATCCATCCCATAATTTGGACCTCCTTAAATAGTATAGATATATACTACCATATATATTTTGTAAATTCAATGAAATGCTGAAAAATTTACAAAAAAGGCACAATTAAGCGGAACTATGACATACATAAATATAAAGTAAATGTTTAATTTTCACAAAATGGTAAAAAATATAATAAAAGGAGGGAACAGATGGAAGCATATGTTGCAAGAAGGAGAAAGAAGAACGGAAAAAATAAAATATTAGTAGCATTTGTTTTCTTATTAATCATCGCCAGTGGTATAATTCTATATAAATTTTATGAGAAAATAGAGGTAGAAGAATTAGATAAAGGGTCAGAAGCTGTGAGAACTTTAAGAACATTGGATGAGGAAAAAGAAGAACAAAAAGAAGTAGTAGATGTAATAGCACAAGCTACTTCTAGTGTTGTAGGAATTTCAAAAGTTAAAAATATAGGTAGTACAATTTTTTTGAAAGATGGTAGTTCAAAATTGGGCTTGGGGACAGGACTAATAGTAACAGATAATGGGTATATATTAACAAATGCACATGTTTCTGGGGAAAAATATAGTACATGCTATGTTACATTAGAAACAGGAGAAGTTTTTACAGGAAATGTTGTGTGGTCAGACATGGATGTGGATTTAGCAATTCTTAAGATATCAGCTAAAAATTTAATATATGCAAAATTAGGAGATTCAGATAATATTAAAGTCGGAGAAAAGGTGTATGCAATTGGAAATCCTATTGGATTTGAATTTGAAAGAACTGTTACATCTGGAATAATAAGTGCAATAGATAGAACAATTAAAATTGAAGAAGATGAAAATTCATATATGAGTAATTTAATTCAAACAGATGCAACAATTAATTTAGGAAATAGCGGTGGACCACTAATAAATATAGATGGAGAAGTAGTAGGAATAAATACACTTAAAATAACTTCAGCAGAAGGAATTAGTTTTGCTGTACCTATAAATCTTGTTAAAACAATAATAGAAAAATTTGCAACTCAAGGAAAATTTGAAGAAGCAAGTATAGGAATATTTGCATATGACAAAAATGTAATACCATATATAGATAATAATTTAAAATTTAATACAGGAATATATGTGGTTCAAATTGATAGAAATTCTTCGGCATATAATTCTGGATTAAGAGAAAAAGACGTAATAATACAAATAGACAATATTAATTTAAAAAAAATGTGTGATTTAAGAAGATATATATATACAAAAAATATTGGGGATGAAGTTATTTTAAAGATATTAAGAAATAACACAGAAAAAGAAATAAAAATGACTTTAATAAAAAAATAGAAGGAGAATGTTTATGATGTCGTATTGGTTAGAAAGCACAAAAGATAACAGAAAAGAATTTGACAAATTAGAAAAAGACATAAATACAGATGTATGTATAATAGGAGGGGGACTTACAGGTTTAACAACAGCATATTATTTAAAAAATAGTGGCTTAAATGTAGTACTTTTGGAAAAAGATAAGTTGTGTAATCACACAAGTGGTAATACAACAGCTAAAATTACAAGTCAGCATCACTTATTCTACAAATATTTAGTAGATTTAAAAGGAAAAGAATTTGCAAAACAATATTTGAAGGCAAATGAAGAAGCAATAAAAAATATAGAAACAATTATAAAAGAAGAAAATATACAATGTGATTTTGAATATCAAGACTCATATGTATTTACTCAAAAGTTAGATGAAATATCCAAAATAAAAGATGAAATAGAAGCACTTAAGTCAATAGGTTTTGATAGTGAATTTGTAGAACAAATAGAACTACCTATAAAGATATTGGGAGCTATAAAATTTAAGAAACAAGCACAATTTCATCCTTTAAAATATGCAATAGGGTTAGTTAATGCAATGCCAAATATCAATATATATGAAAATACAAAAGTAGTAGACTTAAAAAAAGAAGAAGAAAGATATATTGTAATAACAGAAAAAAACTATAAAATAAATTGTAAACAGGTTGTTATTGCAACACATTATCCTATAATAAATGTACCAGGATATTATTTCTTAAAAATGTACCAGTCAATGTCATATTTGATTGCAATAAAAACAAATGAAAAAAGTTTTAATGGTATGTATATAAATAGCGAAGAACCAACAATCTCGTTTAGAAGACAAGATGATTTAATTCTAATTGGTGGAAATGACCATAAGACGGGGGCTAAAATTGATTTATCCAATGCATACAAATTTTTAGAAGATATTGCAAAAAATATGTATCCAGACTGTGAAATTAAGTATAGATGGCATACAGAAGATTGCATTTCTCTGGACAAAATACCATATATAGGTAAATTTTCATCAATAATGCCAAATGTATATGTAGGAACTGGGTACAAAAAGTGGGGAATGACTTTTTCAAATATCGCAGGAAAAATAATATCTGATATGATATTAGAAAAAACAAATAAATATCAAGAAATTTTTAAAGCAACACGAATAGAGCCAATAAAAAATATAAAAGAAGTAGAAAATATGCTGAAAGAAACAACACATTCACTTTTATTAAATAAGTTAGATATACCAAAAGCAACAATAGAAGACATTAAAAATGATGAGGGGAAAATAGTAGAAGCAGATGGAAATAAAGTAGGAATATACAAAGATAAGGATGGAAATTTATTTGCCATTAAACCTGTTTGTACACACTTAGGATGTGAATTATCTTGGAATAATTTAGCTAAAACGTGGGATTGTCCATGCCATGGTTCAAGATTTACTTATACAGGAGAATCAATTTATGAACCAAGTATAAAAAATTTAAAATTAATAAACTAAAAAATGTCATATTTAGTGTACAAGCCACATATAATATAGTATTGAAAAAATAATAAAAATAGACAAAATATATAAAAGGCATAGCTAAGCACTTTTGACAGAATCAGCAAAATTTGACATATATTCTAAAAAATGGTATAATATAATTGTTGCTTTTAAAGGAGGGAACAAATTTCTTATGAAAAATGATGAAAAAGCGTCAATATCGCTGAAAAGAATCATTGCCATAAGCATAATATTTTTATTTTTAACAGGTATAGCTGTAGTAGCAGGAAATGTAAAACTAAATAATGTTAAAATAATATTATCAAGTGGTTATGAAATGAATGTATTAACTGCAAAAACTAAAGTTTCAGAAATATTAGACGAAAACCATATTATAATATTAGAAGATGAAAAAGTAATTCCAGATTTAGAAGAAGAGCTTTCATCAAATAATACTATAAAAATATTTAAAAATACAGATGAAGAAATAGAAATAGCTACGGAAATCGAAAGTTCAGCAAATGTTAAAACAGAAGACCTACTAAAGAATTATGAACAGATAGTAGAAAAAATAGTTACAGAAGAAGTAAAAATACCATATGAAACAATTACTAAAGATGTATCAACAGGTTCTAGTGCAAAACAAGATAAAATAATACAGTATGGTGTTGATGGATTAAAAAGAGTAACATATAAAATAAAATATCAAAACAATATAGAGATAGAGAAAACAGAAATTTCTAGCGAGATTATTAAAGAACCTATAGACAAAATAGTTGAGATTAGAACTAAACAAATAACTTCAAGAAGTTCAACCTTTAGAGAAGCATCTACAAACCCAGCTTTAACAGCTTCTACAACATTAGCAAAAAGAGTAGAAGGGATAACGCCTAAAGTTGCAACGTTCAATACTTCTGCATATTGCCCATGTATGAGTTGTTGTGGTAAAACAAATGGTATAACAGCATCTGGAGCACCTGCATCAGAATGGTACACATTAGCAGCAGGTTCAGTATATCCAATAGGAACAGTTATATATATACCATATTTTAAAGATAAACCAAATGGTGGTTGGTTCGTAGTTCAAGATAGAGGTGGAGCAATTTCAAGTGATAGATTAGACATTTTCTATGATTCACACAGTGCAGCATTACAATTTGGTAGAAGATATTTAGAATGTTACGTATATGAGTTTTAAAAAAGGCACTTGCATATAAGTGCCTTTTTTGATATTATAATACAAGTTAAAATAGAAATGGAATGAGAAAATATGAAACTAATATCTTGGAATGTTAATGGATTAAGAGCAAATATAACAAAAGGATTTGAAAAATTTTTTAAAGAAGTAGATGCAGATATTTTTTGCATACAAGAAACGAAAATGCAAGAAGAACAGATAGATATAACCATTCAAGAATTATTTAAAAGTTATAATCAATATTGGAATAGCGCTGTAAAAAAAGGATATTCAGGTACTGCAATCTTTAGTAAAAAAAAGCCAATAAAAGTTACATATGGAATTGGAATAGAAGAACATGACAAAGAAGGAAGAATTATAACACTTGAATTTGAGGAATTTTTTATTGTAAATTGCTATACTCCAAATTCAAAACGAGAATTAGAAAGATTAGATTATAGAATGACTTGGGAGGATGAAATACGCAAATATCTATTAAAACTAGATAAAATAAAGCCTGTAATATATTGTGGAGATTTAAATGTAGCACATAAAGAAATTGATTTAAAAAATCCAAAAACAAATAGAAGAAATGCAGGTTTTACAGATGAAGAAAGAGGTAAAATGACAGAATTGTTAGAAGCAGGATTTACAGATACTTTTAGATATTTATATCCAGATAAAGAAAATGCTTATTCTTGGTGGTCATATATGGCAAAAGCAAGGGAAAAAAATATAGGTTGGAGAATAGACTATTTTATAGTATCCAAATCTATCGAAAATAAAATAGAAGATTCGATAATATATTCGGAAGTTATGGGAAGTGATCATTGCCCAGTAGGATTAAAAATTAAAATATGAAAGGATAAAAAATATGGAAGGGAAAAAGCGTACATTAACTAAATGGCTTTATTGGTTTGTATTTGCTGTTGCAGTAATACTGGTATACAAAACAGTAGATAATTTAGGAGAAATATCTATATGGTTTAAAAAGCTGTTTTCAATTTTAATGCCGTTTGTAATAGGGATTTTAATAGCATATTTATTTTATATTCCGGCAAGAAATCTTGAAAAAACTTATTCAAGAATTAAAAATAAATTTATAAAAAAAAGAGCCAGGGGAATAGCTATATTTACTATATATATAATAGCAATGATTGTAATTGTACTGATAATAAATTTTATAGTGCCTACAATAATAGAAAGCATAAAAGATTTAATAAGTAATTTTCAAACTTATTACAATGAAACAATAACTGTATTAAACAATTTACCAGAAGACTCATTCTTAAAAAATGAAATAATATATAAATTAGCAGAACAAATAAAAAATATAGATATAGAAAAATACTTTAATTTCGAACAATTAGCACAATATGCTAAAGGTGCAATTAATATAGTTACCAGTATATTTGATATTTTTGTTTCAGTTATTGTATCTGTATACATACTTTTGGAAAGAGATCAAATAATAAGATTTTTAAAAAGTTTAACAAAAAGACTATTTAAAGAAAGAACCTACAACAATATTGTGAATTATTTTGACCAAACAAACAATATATTTTTTCATTTTATATCAAGCCAATTATTAGATGGAATAATTGTAGGCATAATAACTTCTATTGCAATGCAAATAATGGGAGTAAAATATGCAATATTGCTAGGATTTATGATAGGATTATTCAATTTAATACCATATTTTGGAGCAATAATAGCTGTAATAATAGCAGCAATAATTACAATATTTACAGGTGGATTTAATCAAGCTATATGGATGGTAATAGTAGTGACAATTTTACAACAAATAGATGCAAATATAATAAATCCAAAAATAACAGGAAATTCACTAAAAATAAGTCCACTGCTAGTAATTTTTGCAGTAACTGTAGGTGGAGCATACTTTGGAGTACTAGGAATGTTTTTAGCAGTTCCAATAATAGCCGTTTTAAAGCTATTAATAGAAGACTATATAAAAAGTGGCGAAAAGCAAATATAAATATATACATAAAAATCGGCATTAGTGTAAAAGGAAGGCTTAGTTATAAGCCTTACCGAAATATTGACAAAAGCGCGAAATAAGTGTAAAATTAATAGGTAATTAGGAGGAATTTATGCCGAGCAATAAAAAAATATTTGATAAACTAATATCACGCGTAAAAATATATTTGGTAATTATAGCCATACTTTTGACAATTATTTGTATAAATAATGTTAATTTTATAATGCCATCGATTTTATTTTACGCTTTAATAGTAGGATATGCTTATTGGAGTAATCAAAAAAGAAAGGAAGAACTTTCTGAGCATATAGAGCACTTAACTTTTAGTGTAGATAAAGCAGCAAAAGGAACACTAATAAATTCTCCTTTTCCATTGATAATATTAGAAACAAATGGAAATGTTATTTTAAAGAATGAAAAATTTTCTAAAGAATTCATCAATATAGATATTAATAATTACTTAGAAAATATACTTAAAGAACTTAAACAAGAAATAGAAAATGGGGAATTAGAAGAAAATAGAAATATATGCAAAGAAGTACTAATTGGAAATAAAACATATAAATTATTAGGAGAGTATATAGAACTAAAAAATAAACAACAAATGATTACATTATATTTTGTTGATAATACAGAGTTAGTAAAAACAGAAGAAAAATATATTAATTCACAAAATTGTATTGGTATAATGATGATAGACAATTATGAAGAATTAATACAAAGAATAGAAAATGAAGATAAGTCTACACTTACAGCACAAATAGAAAAAAATATATATGAATGGGCATCAAAATTTGAAGGACTAGTAATAAAATCTGAAAGAGATACATATGTATTCATATTTGAGCAAAAGTATTTAATTGAAATAGAAAATAAAAAATTTAGTATTTTAGATGAAATAAAAGAGCTAGAGTGGGCAAATAAAGTACAATTTACTTTAAGTATAGCAGTTTCAAATGAGGGTAAGTCAAATTATGAGAAATATAAATCAGCACAAGCTGGATTAGATATTGTTTTAGGACGTGGTGGAGACCAAGCTGTTGTGAGAGAAAGCGGAAAATATGTATTTTTTGGAGGAAGAGCACAGGAAGTAGAAAAAAGAACTAAAGTAAAAGCAAGAACAGTAGCACATGCACTTAAAGAATTAATTTTGGAAGCTGAAAATGTAATGATAATGGGACATTCAAATTCAGATATGGATTGTATTGGCTCTAGTATGGGATTATATAGACTAGCAAGAACATTAGGAAAAAATACATATATAGTAAACAATTCTTATGGAATCGGATTAGAAAACTTTATTGAAAAAGCAAAAGATGATGAAGAATACAAAAATATAATTATAAACAAAAATGAAGCATTATCTAAAATAAATCCAGAAACTTTATTAATTGTTGTAGATACAAGTAAGAAAAATTATGTAGAAGTTCCAGAACTATTAGAAGAAACTGAAAAAATAGTAGTAATAGATCATCATAGAAGAAGTACAGAATATATAGAAGATGCAACATTAATGTTTCACGAAGTTTATGCTTCTTCAGCGGCAGAACTTGTTACAGAAATATTAGAGTATTCACAAGAAGAAATAAAATTAACAGAATTAGAAGCAGAAGCATTATATGCAGGAATTATGATGGATACAAAGAACTTTACTTTTAAAACAGGTGTCAGAACATTTGAAGCAGCAGCATATTTAAGAAGATATGGAATAGATACAATAAAAGTAAAAAAATGGTTCCAAAGTGATTTAGCAACTTATAATAAAATTTCTAAAATAGTTGAAAAAGCAGAAGTCATAGAAAATTCGATAGCAATTGCTATTTACGAAGAAGAGGATAAAAATGCAAATATTATATGTGCAAAGGCGGCAGATGAACTATTAACAATAAGTAATATAGTTGCATCCTTTGTAATTGGAATGATGGGTAACAAAGTGTGCATAAGTGGACGTTCTATAGGTGATATAAATGTACAATTAATACTAGAAAAACTTGGTGGTGGAGGGCATATAACCCTAGCGGGAGCACAAGTAGAAGGAATGACAGTAGAAGAAGTAAAAATAGAATTAATAAATAGAATAAATGAATATTTTACTGAAATATCAAGTTAGAAAAGTAATTTAAAATAAAAAAAGAGGGCAATACTATGAGTATTTGTCCTCTTCGATTGTGTTTATCCACAATCTCACGTTATTCAACGTTAAAAGTTTTTAACCCCGCTTGGTTCCGTCAAACCAAAAGCACTCTCCAGTGTACGGACAGTATAGATTACCGTCTGACAACTCTACGAGATCGCCGTTATCTTTAGCTTTCTCGATTTCAGTTTCATCAAGGTTGCCGTCGTTATCAACGACATAATCATTGCTGAGTTTCCATGCCATAGAGAAGTACCTCCTTTCATAAAATATTGATTTTAGAAATAAATGAAAGACTGTTGAATAACGTGCAGTTACCAAAATATGTAACCAACTTAAGTATACTACATGATTAAAATAAAGTCAATATATTTGGTAAAGTAGATAGTATTGTTTTGTAAATTTTATTCTTCAGCAAAATTATTACAGTTCAGATTTAAAACACTTGAAAAAAAGGCAATTATGATATATTATATAATATGTAAAAATATATAAAAATTTGAAAGGAAGGATAATTATATGAAAGTAATTTTATTAGATAATATAAAAGGTGTCGGGAAAAAAGACGAAATTATAAATGCAAGTGATGGTTATGCAAGAAATTATCTATTTCCAAAGAAATTAGCAGTAGAAGCTACAAAAGAAAACTTAAGTAAATTAGATTCGAAAAATGAAGCAAATAAATTTAAAAAACAAAATGAAAAAAATGAGGCAGAAGAAATAGCTAAACAGTTAAAAGAAATTACTTTAACAATAAAGGTAAAAGCAGGAGAAAGCGGAAAAATATTTGGAGGAGTAACTTCAAAGGAAATATCAGAAAATTTGAAAAATCAATATAAAATAGAGGTAGACAAAAAGAAAATAGAAGTAAAAGAAACAATAAAAAATCTGGGTAGATTTAATATAAATATAAAATTATATGAAGGGGTAAACGCAAAATTAAATGTAAATATAACAGCAGAATAAATGTAGAACTAGCGCCTTCCGAATAATGAAAATAAGAAAAACAATAAAAAATAATTGAAGATAACTAGATTATCGGCAATAGAAAGGAATGGAGAAAAAATGGAACTAGGTAGAATTCCACCACATGATATAGAAGCAGAACAAGCAATTATAGGTAGTATGCTAACAGATAAAGATGCGGTAATAGCGGCAATAGAAATATTGCGTGAACAAGATTTTTATAGAGAAGATAATCGCATAATTTATTCTGCAATACTAAATTTATATAATAGGTCAGAACCAATAGATATTATTACATTAAAAGCAGAACTTAAATCAATGGGAAAATTAGAAGCAGTAGGGGGATTAGAATACATAGTTCAATTACCAGATAGAGTTCCTACAACTTCAAATGTAGAGCAATATATTAAAATTGTAGAAGAAAAATCTATGTTAAGAGCTTTAATAAAAACAGCAGATGAATTAATAACATTAGGATATGACCCAACACAAGAAGTTGAACAAGTAATAGATACGGCAGAAAAGAAAATATTTGAAGTAATGCAAAAAAAGAATCAAAAGGGATATTCATCAATGAAAGACATTTTAATAGATACATTTACGCAACTAGAACAATTATATAACCAAAAAGAAATGATTACAGGTGTACCAACAGGTTTTGCAGATTTAGATTATAGGACATCAGGACTTCACAATTCAGACTTGATTTTAGTAGCAGCAAGACCAGCAATGGGAAAATCTGCTTTTGCATTAAATATAGCAACACATGCAGCCGTAAGAGGAAAAGTACCTGTTGCAATATTTAGTTTAGAAATGTCTAAAGAGCAAATGGCTAACAGAATATTATGTAGTGAGGCAATGGTAGATAGTGCGAAAGTAAGAACAGGTAAAATAGATGATGAAGAATGGGGAAAACTAGCAGCTGCATCAGGAGAGCTTTCAGAAGCAGGAATTTATATAGATGACACACCGGGAATTTCTGTAATGGAAATAAGAGCAAAATGCAGAAAAATGAAATTGGAAAAAAATATAGGATTAGTTGTAATAGACTATTTGCAACTCGTTCAAGGAAGTAATAGAAAAGGAGGAAGCCGTGAACAAGAAATTGCAGAAATAAGTAGGTCACTAAAAATACTAGCAAAAGAAATCAATGTTCCTGTAATAGCATTATCACAATTATCGCGTGCACCTGAGCAAAGAGTTGACCATAGGCCAATGCTTTCAGACCTTCGTGAATCAGGTTCAATAGAACAAGATGCTGACATAGTAATGTTTTTATATAGAGACGATTATTATAATGAAGATACAGACAAGAAAAATATAGCAGAAGTCATAATAGCAAAACATAGATCAGGAGCAACAGGAACAGTAGAATTATTATGGCTTGGAAACTACACAAAATTTGCAAACATAGACAGATATAGGGAATAAGTTGTCACAATGGGGACGTTCCTTTTTGTGACAAAATGACACTTTGGGGACACACCTTATTGCAAAGGACTGTCCCAAAGTGTGCAAACGGGACAATTAGGGACTGTCCCTAATTGGGTAGAAAGGAAATATATGTTAGAGGAAAAAGTATTAGGAACTATAAAAAAGTATGAACAAATAAAATCTGGGGATACTATAGTATTAGGAGTGTCTGGTGGTCCAGATTCCATTTGTTTGTTGAATATATTAAAAAATTTACAAAATGAACTTAAAATAGACATTGTTGTTGCACATATTAATCATATGATAAGAGAAGAGGCAGATTTAGAAACAGACTATGTTCGAGATTTTTGTATTAAAAAAAATGTACCATGTTTTGTAAAAAAGGAAAATATTTTAAAAATTGCAAAGGAGCAGAAGCTAGGGACAGAGGAAGTAGGAAGAAAAATAAGATATAACTTTTTTGAAGAAGTAATGAATAAAGTAGGTGGAAATAAAATTGCTACAGCACATAATGCAAATGATAATGCAGAAACTGTTATGATGAATTTTTTGAGGGGAAGTGGGACTTCAGGGCTTAAAGGAATAGAACCAATAAGAAATAACAAATTTATAAGACCTATAATAGAATGTACTAGAAAAGAAATTGAACAATATTGTGATGAAAACAACTTAAACCCTAAGTATGACAAAACAAATCAAGAAAATATTTATACAAGAAATAAAATTAGAAATTTACTTATTCCATATATACAGGAAAATTTTAATCCTAATATAATAGAAACAATAAATAGAATGTCAAATCTTATTGCTAATGATGAATTGTATTTTAAAAATATAGTTAAGCAAGCATATAGCGATGTTTTGATAGATAGAAATGAAAAAGAAATTATTTTAGACTTGAAGAAATTTAATAAATTAGAAAAGGTAATAAAATCTAGACTTATAATATATACTATTAATGAACTTTTGGGTACAACGAATGGCATAGAAAAAATACATATTGAGGATATTATTAAATTATGTGAAAATAATATAGGTAATAAATATTTAACACCTAATAAAAATATAAAAATACTTGTAAAAAATAAAAAAATTTTTTTACTAGGTATTATGAACTTCCGTAAGGAAAGTATTGATATGACTAGATTGTAAAGAAAAAACTTTAAAAAAATACTTGAAATACAAAAATCTTTATGATATATTGCATGAATAGTAAAAGGAGGCATTAATTTGAAAAATGGAATAAAAACTTTAGCCATGTGGCTAATAATATTTATAATTTTTATAGTGCTAATATCTTCAATTATAGATAATAGTGAAAATAAATTGGCATACTCAGAATTGCTTACAAAAATAGAAGCAGGAGAAGTTAAAGAAATAGAGATTTCTGCTGATAATTCTAAGGCAAATGTTAAATTGAAAAATCAAAATGTTACCAAAGAAGTAAATATACCAAGTATAGAAAATTTAATGAATGTGCTTGAAGAAAGTATGAAAGCAGGTACTATAAAAGTAACTGAAAAATCAGAATCAATCTTTATGGCTTTTTTAACATTATTGACACCATTCGGAATATTAATTATATTCTTTATATTCTGGTTCTTATTTATGAACAGCAGTACACAAGGCGGTGTAGGGTCAAATAAAACAATGTCTTTTGGTAAGAGTAGAGCAAAGATGTTAAATCCTACAGATAAAAACAAAATTACTTTTGATGATGTAGCAGGTGTAGATGAAGAAAAAGAAGAATTAGAGGAAATTGTAGAGTTTTTAAAGAACCCAAAAAAATTTACAGATATGGGTGCTAGAATTCCAAAAGGAGTGTTATTAGTTGGTCAACCAGGAACAGGAAAAACACTTTTAGCAAAAGCAGTTGCTGGAGAAGCAGGAGTTCCTTTCTTTATCATAAGTGGTTCGGATTTCGTGGAAATGTTTGTAGGTGTTGGTGCTTCTCGTGTAAGAGATTTATTTGATGAAGCCAAGAAAAAAGCGCCATGTATAATATTTATAGATGAAATAGATGCTGTTGGACGTCAAAGAGGTGCAGGACTTGGAGGAGGAGATGATGAAAGAGAGCAAACTTTAAATCAATTATTAGTAGAAATGGATGGTTTCGCTGCTAATGAAGGTGTAATAGTATTAGCAGCAACAAACAGACCAGACGTATTAGACAAAGCATTATTAAGACCAGGAAGATTTGACAGACAGATAGTAGTGTCAGCACCAGATGTTAAAGCAAGAGAAGAAATATTAGAGGTGCATAGTAGAAAGAAAAAATTGCCACCAGATGTTGAACTAAAAACAATTGCTAAAAATACTTCAGGATTTTCAGGCGCAGATCTGGAAAATGTATTAAATGAAGCAGCACTTTTAGCTGCTAGAAGAAATAAAAAAGAAATTGGAATGCTCGAAGTGGAAGATGCAATGGTTAAAGTAACAATGGGACCAGAAAAGAGAACTAGAGTTAGAAGTGAAAAAGAACAGAAATTAGTGGCATATCACGAAGCAGGGCATGCTGTAGTAAGTAGATTTTTACCAACTCAAGATCCTGTTCACCAAATATCAATAGTACCAAGAGGTATGGCAGGTGGTTATACTATGTATAGACCAACAGAAGATAAATCATTTATGTCTAGAACAGAAATGATTGAAAATATAATATCACTACTAGGTGGTAGAGTATCAGAAAAACTAGTGTTAGATGATATATCAACAGGTGCAAGTAATGATATAGAAAGAGCAACCAAAATTGCTAGAAACATGGTTACGAAATATGGAATGAGTGAAAGAGTAGGAACAATAACATTAGGTCAAAATCAAGAAGAAGTATTCTTAGGAAGAGATTTTGCACAAAGCAAAGAATATTCAGAAGAAACAGCAGCTATTATAGATGAAGAAGTAAAAAGTATAATAGACTTTGCATATAAAAAAGCTGCAGAAATATTAAATGCTAACATGGAAAAATTACATGTAGTAGCAGGAATACTTTTAGAAAAAGAAAAGATAGATGGAGAAGAGTTTGACGCAATATTTAATGATTAAAAAAGAAAAAATCCAAGGATATTTAGATAATTCCTTGGATTTTTTTGTGATATAATGAATTTTAATGTGCATCTTGTATTTCTGGTTTCATAGAAACACTTACTAATGTTCCTTCCTCAACAGAGGTTCCTGCTATAGGATCTTGGCTTATTACAATTCCAGAACCACTGATTTGTATATTTAAATTTCGTTCTTTTAGCGTAGCTTTTGCTTGTGATAATGTCATACCTTTTAAATCTGGTACAGATTGAGACACTCTTGCCTCATTTCCTGCTGAATATATTTTTACAATAGAATCTTTTATTAATTGAGTTCCAGCTTTAGGCATTTGCTCTGTTACAAGTTCTTCTGAAGAACCTGAAATAATGCAATCAAATCCAGCATTTTCTATAATTTTCTTAGCTTCTGCTATAGTCTTATTAACTACATTTGGAAGAGTAGTAGTTGAACTAGAAGAGCTACTTCCAGTAGTTGAAGCACTACTGTCAGAAGGAATTTGTAAATAAGGTAATACTTCTGTTAAAATTTGAGATACCACAGGACCAGCTATTTGACCACCTTGATGACTTTCACCTTCTGGAGCATATAATGTTACAAGAATAACTACTTCTGGACTTTCAACAGGAGATACAGCAACATACGAAGCCACATATCCTTCATCTTCTGCACCAGGAGAAGGTTCTGAGGTTCCGGTTTTTCCAGCGACAGAATATCCTGCTACTTTTCCATAACTTCCTGTTCCAACAGTTACAACAGATTCCATCATATTTAAAAGTTTTTCAGACGTTTCTTTAGAAATTACTTGTCTTATTTCTGTAGTACTTATATTAGTAGTTGCACCAGTATCAGTATTAATTATATTTTTTATTATTTTAGGTTGAACTAGTACTCCATCATTTGCAATACATGCAACAGCAGTTATCATTTGTAAAGGAGTTATACCAAATCTTTGACCAAAAGATAATGTAGCTAATTCTACAGGACCAACATCATCTAAATCCCAAAAGTTTCCGGAAACATCTCCAGATGTAAGATTAGTAGAACTGAACAAACCAAAAGCTTCAAAATATTTATATAATGTTTTAGCACCTATTTTTTCGCCTAATTGCATAAAAGCAGGATTACAAGAGTTGCACAAGGCTTCTCTTAAACTTTGCGAGCCATGCCCAGGACGACCTTTCCAGCAATTAATAGTTTGTCCCGCAACTGTATGATATCCAGGGCAGTTAAAAACATCTTTAGTATCAGGAGATACTATGTTTTCTTCTAAACCAACAGCAGCAGTAATAATCTTAAATACAGAACCAGGTTCATATCTATCTGTAAGAGCTCTATTTCTCCACATTCCATACAAAGCATTAGCTTTTTGTTCAGAAGTCATTTTTTTCCAATCAGAATCGGAAATGCTTGATACTTTAGAAGGATTATTTAAGTTATAATTAGGATATGTCGCCATTGCTAAAATATCTCCATTATTAGGATTCATAATTATAACATTTCCACCACGAGCACAATTATTTTCTTTACAAGCTTGCTCTAAGTATTTTTCAGCTATAGCTTGTATATTTATATCTAAAGTAAGAGTTATATCATTACCATTTTCAGCAACGAAATATGTTTCATTTTGATCTGGTATAAATTCTTGAATTGCATCTTGAGATGTTATTATTCTTCCGAGGAGTACCTGTTAATAAATCATCAAACTCGTTTTCTAAGCCCTCTAGCCCAATATTTTCATCACCACAAAAGCCTATTAAATTTGAAGCTAGATTTCCATATGGGTAATACCTTTTAGAATCTTCATCTATATTAATACCGGAATAAACTTTTTCCTCTTCCATCCAAGATTTTAACTTATCAATTTTATCTTTTTGAACCTTCTTGGCAATTGTTTCTATATAATTTGTACTAGAAACTTTTTCTAAAGTTTGTTGATAATCTAATTCAAAGATTTCAGAAAGAGCTTTGGCAACTTTTTCCTTTAAAGCTTTGGTCTTAATTTCAGAAAGTTCTTTATTTTCATCTGAAACCATAATTAAGTTAGGGTTAATTGTAACAGTATCTACTGCAGCACTTATGGCTAATTCTTTACCATTGGCGTCATATATAGTACCTCTTTTAGGGCTTATTATACGACTGGTTATTAATTGGCTATACATTTGCTCTTTTAGCCAAGAACCTTTAACAAATTGTAGCCAACCCAAACGAACAATTAATAAAATCATAATTAAAAATATTACAATCATTCCATTCCTTAGTCTTGTAGAAATAGAAGATTTTTTTACTTTGCTTTTGTTTTTTGTATTCATGTTACACCTACTTCTAAAATTATGATAATATTTTATTATATAATAAGACAAAAATCAATGTTTTTTATACATATTACTCTGAGAGACAAATACATTACATTGCAATATTACTATAAACGTGGTAAAATAAAAGAGATGTAGATTATAATGTTGGAGAGAAGTAATGAATAATATATATGAAGAAACAAAATTTTTAATGAAAAAGTACAATATCACAGCAAATAAGAACTTAGGACAGAATTTTTTGATTGATGATGAAACTGTAGAAAAAATAGTAGAAGTATCTGAAATAACATTAGAAGATTTAGTTATAGAAATAGGACCAGGACTTGGAACTTTAACACAAAAACTATTAGAAAAGGCTGGGAAAGTTATTGCAGTAGAAATTGATAACAAAATGATAAGAATATTAAAAGAACGATTTTTGTTATATAAAAATTTAGAAATATTAAATGAAGATATATTAAAAGTGAATTTAAGAGAACTGATAGAGAAAAATAATTTCAAAACAGTTAAGGTGGTAGCAAATTTACCATATTATATTACTACACCTATAATTATGCGATTATTAGAACAAAAATTACCAATTGATACAATAACAGTAATGGTTCAAAAAGAAGTTGCAGAAAGACTAACAGCATTACCAGGTACTAAAAATTCTGGTGCAATTACTTATTCTGTATATTACTATTCAGAGCCAGAAGTAGTGTTAGATGTAGAAAGCTCAAAATTTATTCCAGCTCCAGAGGTAGATTCACAAGTTATTAAATTAAATTTAAGAAAAAAGCCAGTAGTAGATCCAATAGATGAAAAATTATTTTTTAAACTTATAAAAATAAGTTTTATGCAAAGAAGAAAAACGCTAATCAATAGTATGGTAAATGGTGGAATGTTAAAGAATAAAGAACAAGCAATAGAAATATTAAATAAATTAGGGATAGATATAAATATCAGAGGAGAAACTCTTTCTATAGAGCAGTTTTGTGAGATTTCAAATTTACTTGCAAAATCTCTTTAAAAAAGCTAAAATGTATGTTATAATTAAATAAAATAGGAGAATAGCATGAATCAAATTTTAGTTACAGAGAAATTGTATATTACACCAGAATTCAAGAGAAAAAGAAGATTATATAAAATAGAATTCTTTTTATCTGTTTTTTTGGTGTGCATTTTATTTTCTTATTATGTTTATGCAGAATATGATAGAAATAAAAATGAAAAAGTGTCACAAGAAATATTAGAACAAATAGCTACAACTTCTTCAATAGATACAACAATAAAAAAACCAGAAGATGATATTATTAGAATAATTATAGATGACCAAGAGGAAATAACACCAGAACAAGAGGAAAGAATACAGGAGGTACAAGAAAATTCAATAGTATATACTGCTGCAAATGGTATAGAATATGAAACAGATGCAATATTAAATATACCAGCTTTAAACATCCAGTATCCAGTATTATCAGATACATCAGAAGAATTATTAGAAATTTCACTTAATAAATATTGGGGACCAGAGCCAAACGAAGAGGGGAATTATTGCATAGTAGGACATAATTATAGAAATGGAAAAATGTTTGGTACATTAAGCTCAATAAAAAATGGAGACATTGTAGAGCTAACAGATGGTTATGGGAAAATGGTAAAATATAAAGTGTATAATAAATATGTTGTAAAACCAACAGATACAAGTTGTACAACTCAACACACGAATGGATATAGAGAACTAACATTAATAACCTGTACTAATTATGGAACAGAAAGGTTAGTTGTTAAGTGCAGAGAGATATAATTATTTAATTATTTTCATAGCTTCAGTAGTATCTTTGTCCTTTTTATTTATAAAAAAGATGATAACAGCAGTAGCTATAAAAGTTATAGCATAAGAAATTATTAGTATAGATAATTTACCATTTGATAATCCACTACCAGCAATTGTAGAGGAAATTATAGATGGAAATCTAAAAAATGTAGCAATTAATATAAATTTCATAGGTGGTATTGGAAGTAAGAAACCAATATATGTTAATAAATCTTTAGGAGTGCCAGGTATAAAAAACAATATACACATTAGCACTTCTGCTTTTTTAGGGTCTTTAAATAATTTACTATTTTCTATTTTTTCAATTTTTTCTTGTGAAAATGCATTATATAAATATTTTTTTCCCAATTTTCCAATTAGAAAATATATTAAACTTGTAGTAATAAAAACAGATATAAGTGTAAATAATGTGCCCCAAATAGGACCATAGCAAATACCTGCAAGTAATTCTAAAGGTTCACCAGGTAGAACTATTAATAGTATTTGAAGAAGTTGCAACAAAAATAAAACACCAATTCCAAAAATTCCAAGATGGTCTATTTCGTTTTTAAAAGCAACTTGTCCTTCATAAGTTGATAAATTAATTAAAAAAGGAAAAAGATATATAACAATTCCAAGGATTAAAATCATTGCTATAATAAATAATAATGTTTTTATTACTTTATTTTTCATATTTCGACAAAACCCTCCATAAAAATAAAATAAACATATATAATAATAACATAAAAATAAAGAAAAAGCTATTAATAATTTATTAATCCTAAGAAATGAAAGAAACACATATAAAAATTATTTATAGCAAGTAATTTTTTAAAATTTATAGTGCATTTAATTTATTAATGTTATAATATAAGTAACCCAATAATAGAAAGGATGGAAAATATGAAAAGAAAAATTGCAATAATAGTACTAACCGTAATTATATTAACTGTTTTTATTACATTAATATGTTGTATAAATGTAAATACAGAATTAAAAACAATAAAATCTGAAAAACAGTTGGAAAAAATGTATAGCGGAAGAGACGATGACAGTATATTAAAAAAAGCTATACTAGGACCATTGGTACTTCCATATGAAATATCAAGAAATATATATGTAGAGGAAGACTATATCATAACAGAAGACATTACTTCAGCTACTGATAGTGAGTCAATTTTTAAAAATATACAAACCAATGAGCAAAGTTCTAATAGTATAACAAATAAAGATTATTCTAAAACTAATATTCAAGTAGAGAATGTAGATGAGGCAGATATAATAAAAACAGATGGAAACTATATATACTCTTTATCAAAAGAATCTATAGTTATTACAGATGTAACAGACCCAAACAAAATTAAAGTAGCATCAAAAATAACACCAACAGATAATGGGATTCCAGAAGATTTAATACTTTTTGAAAACAAATTAGTAGCTATTTGTTCAGAGATTAATAGCCCATATATCTATTATAGTTCAAATAAAAATAACACAATAGTAAGAATATATGATATAACAAATAGAGAAGAACCTAGAATGGTAAAAAACTATAAATTATATGAGCCATATTACACAACAAGATGCATAGGAAGTAAGTTATATGTAATATCAACTGGAAACTTGAGAAAAGAGAACAATAAAATAGTAAGATACTATGATGAAGAATATAGTCAAAAAGAAATTGAACTAAAAAATATTAAATATTTAAAAAATGTAGAAACAAACAAGCAAACCATAATATCTATGATGGATTTAAATAATATTGAGCAAAATGTTAATGTAAGTTCTTATTTAATAGATATAGAAAATGCATATATATCAGAAAAAAATATATACTTATTAGACACAAATTATAAGGGAAATTATTATCCAAAAATATCTTCTATATATGGAATAAAAGGAATCTGGGGATTAAACGATTATATATATGATTATACTAGAAATTATGAAACAGAAATATATAAGTTTAATATTTTAGATAACGGAGAAGTGGAATATAGTTGTAAGACTAGAGTTAAAGGGCAAACTATAAATCAATATTCATTAGATGAGTATAATGGAAATTTAAGAGTAGCATTAAAAGATAGTAGAGAAGGTTCAAGAATAGTAATATTTAATGAAAAGATGCAACAAATTGGTGAAACTCCATATTTAGCAAAAGGAGAGCAAATGTATTCTTCAAGATTCATGGGAGATAAGGCATATCTTGTAACTTACAAAACTATTGACCCGCTATTTGTTATAGATTTAAGTAACCCAACAGAGCCAAAAGTATTAGGAGAGTTAAAAATACCAGGTTATAGTACATATTTACATCCATATGATGAAAATCATTTAATTGGAATAGGAATGCAAACAGAAGAAAAAATAAATAGAGATATTCAAGGAAAGGTTACTTCTGCTACAGCCACAATAACAGGAATGAAGATGGCACTGTTTGATGTAACAGATCCAACTAACCCAGTTGAAATATCAAGTACAGTAATAGGAGACAGGAGAACAACATCGGCAATATTAACAAATCCAAAAGCATTATTATTTTCAAAAGAAAAAGAACTTATAGCGATACCAGTAAATAATTATGCAGAAGACATTTCAATAGCATCATCAAATACTTATGAAGATACAATAAATGCATACAAAAAAAATACTACTAAATATATATCAGAAGGATATTCAGTATATTCAATAAATATAGAAAAAGGAATTAACTTAAAAGGCATAATAACACAAGAAAATATAGATAATAAATCACAGGATACTTACTATTATACAAATTCAAAATTATTAAGAGGAGTATATATAGAAAATAATTTATATACTGTATCAGAAAAGTGCATAAAAGTAAGTGATTTAGAAACATTAAAAGAAATTAGTAAAATAGATTTATAGGGGGAAAATAAAATGGAAGAAAAGGTAATAGATAAAAATAAATCAGGGATGCCAGTAGCTTCACTTACATTAGGGATAGTATCAATAGTACTTTCTACTTTTTGGTATATTTCATTACCAGCAGGAATATTGGCTATAGTATTTGGAGCAAAATCTATAAAAAAAATGGGAAGTAAATTAGGAAAGGCTGGCATGATATTAGGAATAATAGGATTATCAATATTATTATTAATATATGTTAGTATAACAGCAATAATATTAACAATATAGTTATAGAAATATAATAGAGAAAAGAGATTGGCAAAATGAAAATAAATATTGTAATGGTAGAGCCAGAAATACCACAAAATACTGGAAATATAGCAAGAACATGTGCAGCGATAGGGGCAAAATTACATTTAGTATATCCACTAGGATTTGAAATAACAGATAAATACCTAAAAAGGGCAGGGCTTGATTATTGGGATAAATTAGAAATAGAAGAGCATAAATCTTTAAAAGAGTTTTTAGAAAAATACAAACCACAGGAAAATGCAATGTTCTTTTCAACCACAAAAGGACAACATTGTTACTCAGATGTAAAATATGCAGAATATGACGAAGTATTTATACTATTTGGAAAGGAAACAAAAGGATTACCAGAAGAATTATTACAAAAATACATAGAAAATACAATAAGAATACCTATGAAAGAACATCTGCGTTCATTAAATTTATCAAATTCTGTTGCAATAGTAGCATATGAAGTGTTAAGACAACACAATTTTGAAAATCTACAAGAAATAAGCACATATTTTGAAAAGTAGAAAATTAATAGAGTAATATTACAAAATTGTATCAAAGCTTTGTAGCTTTTGATACAATTTTGTGATATTTTATGCAATTACCATATGGACAAAAAAAGAATGTTGATTTTTGCCAAAAGTTAATATATAATTTTCAAGTACAAATATAAGTAAAAGAGAAAAAAGGTGTATTAAATGTATTTAAAAAGATTAGAACTACAAGGATTTAAATCATTCGCAGATAAAACAATATTAGAATTTAAGCCAGGAATTACATCAGTAATAGGACCAAATGGTTCAGGAAAAAGTAACATTTCTGATGCTATTAGATGGGTTCTTGGAGAGCAAAGTATGAAATCTTTAAGAGGAGCAAAATCTGAAGATATTATATTTGCAGGAACACAGTCTAGAAAATCCTTAGGGTTTGCAGAAGTTTCTATAGTTATAGATAATTCAGATGCAAAATTACCTATAGAATATTCAGAAGTTACTGTAACAAGAAAATTATATAGAAATGGAGAAACTGGTTATTTTATAAATAAAACTCCATGTAGACTAAAAGATATTTTAGAGCTATTTATGGACACAGGTATCGGAAAAGATGGATATAGCATAATAGGGCAAGGAAAAATAGATGAAATATTATCAAATAAATCAGAAGATAGGAGACACATATTTGAAGAAGCAGCAGGTATTGTAAAATATAGGACAAGAAAACAAGAATCAGAGAAAAAAATGGAGCAAACAAAGCTTAACTTATTAAGAATAAATGACATTTTAACAGAAATAGAAGGAAACATAGAACCTCTAAAAGCTCAATCTGAGAAAGCAAAACAATACTTAAATTTAAGAGAAGAGCTTAAAAATATAGAGGTAGGACTATTTGTTTACAATATAAATACATATAAAGAAAAATTAGAGCAAATTATAAAAGATGAAGAAATAATGACTTCACAAAGAAATACAGAAAATGAAAAATTAACATCTATACAAAGCTTAAAAGATTCTTTGAAACAAGAATTAGATGAGATAACAACACAAATAGAACAAATGCAAAATATAGGTTTTGAAAGTACAAACAAAATAGAAAAAATAAACTCAGAAATAGGCATATCTAAAGAAAGAATACAAAACAACATCACTAATAAAGAAAGACTAGAAAGTGAAATAAAAGAATTAAGAATAAGAATACAAGAATTACAAGAAGAAGAAAAACAAAGACAAGAAAAAAAGGCTAATTTATTCCAAAATAAAGAAAAATTTGAAGAAGAATTAAAACAAAAAGAAAAAGAACTGGCGAAACTAATGAAAACATTGTCTGATAAAGAATTAGAAATAGAAGCTAAAAAACAAAAAATAGAAACAAATACAGACAAGAAGTATGAAGTTTTGGCAGATATAAATACACAAGAAGCTAATTATGAAAATTTAGAAAAAAGGAAAAAGACATTAAAAATAGAGTTGGAAAATGTAATATCTGAATTAGATAGTACTAGAGACAATAAACAAGAGTTATCAAAAAAGTTTTACGAAATACAAAGCAAGCGAAACATAGTTAGTAATAATTTGCAACAAGAAACGACTGAAAAAGAAAGTTGTATGAATAAAATTAAAGACTTCGAAGAAGAAATAAATAAACTAAACTATCAAATGAATATGAAAGATGCACGACATAAATTCTTACTAGAAACAGAAAAAGAAAAAGAAGGGTATATAAAAAGTGTTAAAGAATTATTGTTAGATTGTGACAAAAATTCACAATTAAAAAAAGGCATGCATGGAGTTTTAGCCAATTTGATTTCTGTTAATAAAGAGTATGAATTAGCAATAGAAATGTGCTTAGGACAAGCTCTTCAAAATGTTGTTACAGAAACAGAGGAAGATGCTAAAAAATTAGTTGAACATTTAAGAAATAATAATTTAGGAAGAGCGTCATTTTTACCAATATCTTCAATAAGAGGAAAGAGGATAGAAAACGTAATAAGTAATGGCATGAAAGGAGTAATAGGGATTGCTTCCGATTTAGTTAAATGTGATAAAAAATATAGTCAAATTGTTTTAAACTTATTAGGAAGAACAGTTGTAGTAGAAGATATGAATATAGGAATTTCACTTGCTAAAATGAATAATTATTCGTTTAGAATTGTTACACTAAAGGGAGATGTTATTAGTTCGTCAGGAAGCATTACAGGTGGAAGTGTTGCAACTAAAACAGTAAATATTTTAGGAAGAAGTAGAGAAATAGAAGAATTAGAAAAGGAAATAAAAAAGCTTTCTAAAAAAATAGAAGAAATAACATTACAAAAACAAAAATATTTAGAGTCAATAACAGAAGTAATAGAAAAAGTAGCAGGATTAGAAAAAGAACTTCAAGATATAGAAATAGTGTATGCTGCAGAAAATCAAAAAATGGTATCAATAGAAGAAAACATTTATAAATTAGAGCAAAGAAGGGATAAACTAAAAGAAGAAGAACTTTCTATAAATAAGCAAAAAGAAGAAAGTATAAAACAAAAAGAGGAAAAAGAACAAGAAGTAGAAAAATTAAACAGTGAAATAAAAAGTTTATCAGAAGAAGTAGAACAATTTGCAACAGTAAATAAAGACAATCAAAAATACATAGATGATTTGAACTTTGATATAACAAATTTAAAAATTTCAGTTTCATCATTTATAGAAAGTGAAGCATCTATAGAGGAATTTGTAGAAAGAATAAGGCAAGAAATTTTAAACAACAACAATAATATAGAAAATAAAAATAATACATTAAATCAGGCTATAAAAGAAAATGCGGAATTACAAACAAAAATAGATAATTTAAATAGCGAAATAGAGCAGATTAAAGCAGAAGTTAATAATAGTTCAGAAAATATAGAAAAGCTAAAACAATTAAGAACAGAAAAAAATGAATTATTAGATAAAAAAGAAGAAGAAATAACAAACCAATTTAGCATATTAGAAGGATTAAAAGAACAAATTGTAAAAATGGATTTCAAAAAAACAAAGTTGGAGCAAGACATAGAACAATTGATAAACACTTTGTGGGACGAATATGAAATAACACCAAATAATGCTGGAGAATATAAAAAGCCAAATAATATAGCCCAAGCACAAAAAGAAGTTAGCTCAATAAGAGAAAAAATAAAAGACTTAGGCAGTATAAACATAGATTCAATAGAAGAATACAAAAAAATAAGCGAAAGATATGACTTTATGTGCGAACAAAGATTAGATTTAGAAAATACGGTAGCAAAGTTAAGAAAAGTGATTTCAGAAATGACTCAAACAATGGAACAACAATTTAAAGAGAAATTTGAAATAATAAATAAAAACTTTAATGAAGTATTTATAGAACTATTTGGAGGAGGAAAAGCAGAATTAATATTAACAGACGAAGATAATGTACTAGAATGTGGAATAGATATAAGAGTTCAGCCAACAGGAAAGAAATTACAAAATATGATGTTACTATCAGGAGGAGAAAAAGCATTTACAGCAATAGCACTTTTATTTGCAATACTAAAAATAAACCCAGCACCATTCTGTATACTAGACGAAATAGAAGCAGCACTAGATGATGTAAATGTCTACAGATTTGCAGAATATCTAAAAAAATTTAGTCAAGCATCACAATTCTTAGTAATAACACACAGAAAAGGAACAATGGAAGTAGCAGACACAGTATATGGAGTAACAATGGAGGAAAATGGCATAAGCAAGCTACTATCAATGAAACTCAGCTCAATTGGGGACAGTCCCTAAATGTCCAAATGGGACAATTTGGGACAGCCCTTAACCTAAAAATAGAATTGATAAAAATATCAATTCTATTTTTTTACATTAATGCATATTATTATTAAGGGCTGTCCCTATTAATTGAAATACAAAGGAGTGTGTTGTTATGTGGCATAATTTATCTACAAAAGATGTAGAAATTAAATTAGAAACTAACCTAAAAGATGGTTTAACAGATGAAGAAGTGGCAGAAAGATTAAAAAAATATGGAGAAAATAAACTCCAAGAACAAAAGAAGGAGAGCATTTTTATAAAATTTTTGAAACAATTTAATGATTTTATGATTATTATTTTAATTATAGCTGCTGTTGTTTCAGCAATTGTTACAAAAATACAAGGAACAGGTGAGTATATAGATTCTATTATAATAATAGCAATAGTTGTTTTAAATGCTATTATGGGACTAGTTCAAGAAGCAAAAGCAGAAAAATCTTTAGAGGCACTTAAAAAAATGTCAGCGCCAGTAGCAAAGGTAAAGAGAAAAGGAGAAATTGTGACAGTAAAGGGAACAGAAATAGTACCTGGAGATATTATAGTTTTAGAAGCGGGTAATTATATACCAGCAGATTGTAGACTAGTTACTTCATATAATCTAAAAGTTGAGGAGTCAAGCTTAACAGGAGAAACTGTACCGGTACTAAAAGAAGCAAATGTAATTTTAAAAGATAATACATCTTTAGGAGATACAATAAATATGGGATTTGCAACAACAATTGTAGTAAATGGCCATGCAGAAGCTATTGCAACAGAAACGGGAATGAATACAAAAGTTGGTAAAATAGCAAAAATGATTATTACAGATGAGTCACCAGAAACACCAATACAGAAAAAACTAGCAGAGGTTGGAAAAAGTTTAGGAATAGGGTGTTTAATAATTTGTTTACTTATATTTGTAATAGGGTTGGTTAAAAAGATAGAGCCAATAGAAATGTTTATGACTTCAGTTGGATTAGCAGTAGCAGCAATACCAGAAGGACTACCAGCAATCGTAACAATAATGCTTTCGATAGGTGTAACAAAAATGGCAAAAAAGAATACAATAATAAGAAAATTACCAGCGGTAGAAACATTAGGGAGTAGTAGTGTAATATGTTCTGACAAAACAGGTACATTAACTCAAAACAAAATGCAAGTAGTTGATATTCAAGATGTTAAAGGAAGTAATATAAATAAAGATTTTATATTAGAATTAGGTTGCATGTGCACAGATTCACAAATAATTGTAAAAGAAGGAAAAATGGAAGCAGAAGGAGAGGCTACGGAAAATGCAATAGTGAATGCAGGACTAAGTAATGGAAAGAACAAAGAAAACTTATATAAAATAATGCAGAGAATAAATGAAATTCCATTTGATTCTGAAAGAAAAATGATGACTACAATACATAAAATAGGTAATAAATATAGAATAATTACAAAAGGAGCTCCAGATGTATTAATAAAAAGGTGTAATAAATATTATGAAAATGGAATAGGTAGAACAATAAGTAGTGAAGTAATAAGAAAAGTAGAAGAAAACAATAATAAAATGGCAAATAATGCACTAAGAGTTTTGGCAGTAGCATACAAAGACGTAGAAAGATTGCCAAATAGAATAGATAGTGCAAGTGTAGAAATAGATTTAACCTTTGTGGGACTGATAGGAATGATAGATCCACCAAGAGAAGGCGTAAAAGAAGCTGTAGCTACTTGCAGAAAAGCAGGGATAAAAACTGTTATGATAACAGGGGACCATATTATTACAGCAAAAGCAATTGCAAGAGAAATTGGAATTTTGAAACCAAATGATTTAGCTATAACAGGGAATGAATTAGATAATATAAGTCAAAAGGAACTAGAAAAAAATATAATGCAATATAGTGTTTTTGCAAGAGTATCACCAGAACATAAGGTAAGAATTGTAAAGGCATTTAGAAGTACAGGTGCTGTAGTAGCAATGACGGGTGATGGAGTAAATGATGCACCAGCTTTAAAAAACGCAGATATAGGTATTTCTATGGGATTGAATGGCACAGATGTAGCTAAAAATGCATCAGATATGATACTTACAGATGACAATTTTGTTACAATAGTAGAAGCAGTTAAACAAGGAAGAAATATTTTTGATAATATAAAAAAGGCGGTACATTTTTTAATTGCTACAAATATAGGAGAAATAGTAACAATATTTTTAGGATTAATATTAGGACTAGAATCGCCACTTTTAGCAATTCAATTGTTATGGGTAAATTTAGTAACAGATTCTTTCCCAGCAATAGCATTAGGATTAGAGCCACCAGAAAAAGATATAATGGACAAAAAGCCAAGAAATCCAAGAAAAGGAATATTTGCAGACGGATTGTGGAATAAAATTGTTGTAGAAGGAATAATGATTGGAATGTTAACACTTTTAGCATTTAGTATAGGTAACAAATTTTATGGAATAGAAGTGGGAAGAACAATGGCATTTGTTTCTTTAGGTATATTAGAATTAGTACACAGTTTTAATATAAGAAGTGAAGGATCTATATTTAATATGAACATATGTGAAAATAAATATTTAATAGGCGCGTTTCTATTAGGTACTTTATTACAAGTTTCAGTTGTAATAATACCATCAGTCGCTAAAGTATTTGAATTAATTCCATTAACAACTACTCAATGGTTATATACAACGGTTATATCGCTATTGCCAATAATAATAATGGAAATTCAGAAAAAAAGTATCAAAGAACAAACTGTAAAAGTAATTATGCCTAATTCAGGAAAAAATTTAAATAAAATAAAAATTGCACAGACAAAATGATAAATGTCAATGTTTGGAAAAACGAGAAAAAATGAGCATATGGGAGAAAATAAGAGGAAAATACACACTATTTTGATAAATGTTACCAACAGACTTGCTAAAAAATGTTTATAATGGGCAAATAATGAATATCAAATTTGAAATTGTTTAAAATATGTAGTATAATTAATTTTGTCGTGTAGACGAAAAGGAGAGTGAATATATATTTTAAGCAAGTATATAAAATATTATACTAAAAAGACATTTAAACTTATTAATATAATAGCAGTAGCAATTATAATAGTAGCCATAATAATATTATCTAAATACAAATTAGTATGTGCAGTAACAATAGATGGAGAAAGAGTAGGCTATGTAGACAGTAAAGAAAAATTTGAACAAGAAATAGAAGAATATATAAATGATCTAAAAGGAGTAAATGTTGCATTTGTTGATATAGATAATTTACCAGAATATGGATTAAGGCTGATAAGTAAAAGTGAGGAAACAAACGAAAATATAATTTTATCAAAAATGGAAGAGCAAATGAAATTTACGTACAAATTATATGCAATAACTTTAAATGGAGAAGAAAAGTCAAAAGTAAATACATTAGAAGAAGCTGAAACATTAGTAGCAGAATTAAAATCAGAATATAGTAGTATACAAGATTTAAATATAGGAATAAAAGAATTATATACAGAAGACATGAAAGAATGCGAAACAGTCACTATAAAAACAGCAAGAAATAGTATGATAGAGGAATTAGATGTAATAAAATGTAATTCTATCAATGGAGTATATCTTGCATGTGTGCCAGTTTCTGGTGTTATAACATCCAGATTTGGAGCTATAGAAGATATAAGAGACCATACACATATGGGAATAGATATAGGAGCTAGTTATGGTACACAAATTAAGGCAGTTGCAGATGGAACAATAAAACTTGCAGAATATTATGGTGGATATGGAAACTTAGTTATTATATCCCATGGTAATGGAGTAGAAACATATTACGGACATTGTAGTAGTCTATATGTAACAGAAGGACAAAAAGTAAAAGCAGGAGATGTAATTGCAGCAGTTGGCTCAACAGGTAACTCAACAGGAAACCACTTACACTTTGAAATAAGGCAAGATGGCTCACAAGTAAACCCAGAAAATTATATATATAGAGGACAATAAAAAAAGGCACATATTATATTAATAATATGTGTCTTTAAAAAAACAAAAGGGGATGTTTTTATATATGTTGATAACGGAGTAATATTTATCAACTGAATATAATATACCAAAGATTTTTGAACATTGTGTGAACTAATTGTAATTTATTAGTTTATAATTATAAATTGTGGAGGTATGTTTTAGCAACAAACCTCCACTAAAATTATGGTTGTTCTTGTAATGTTACTGTTATATCTTTCTCTTTACCATCTCTATAAACCTTTAACTTTAAAGTATCTCCAATTTGTTTTTTATTTTTTATAGCATTTAATTCATCCATTTTAGTTACTTTGGTTCCTTCTACTTCTATTATTACATCACCAATTCTCAATCCAGCCTTTTCAGCAGCAGAAAAATCATCTATAGTTTTAATATAAATACCAATAACTAAATTATTATATTCAGCAGTTTGTTCGTCTAGGTCATATCCACCAATACCAATATATGGTCTTTTTACTTTGTTATACTGAATTAGTTGTTCATAAATTTCTTTTGTAGAATTAATAGGAATTGCAAATCCAACTCCTTCAACACCATTGCCAGAAAGTTTTAGTGTATTAACCCCTATTACTTGCCCTTTACTATTTACTAATGCACCTCCACTATTTCCAGAATTTATAGATGCATCTGTCTGAATTGCAACATAAGTATTACCATCCTGATCAGAAACTTCTCTATTGACAGCACTTATAATACCTGCTGTAACGCTATCTGTTAAACCTAAAGGATTTCCTATAGCCATAGCAAATTCTCCAACTTGTACAGCATCAGAATCTCCAAGTTCAGCAGCGGTTAGTCCACTTTTTTCTATTTTAATAACAGCTAAATCTGTTTGAGAATCTGTTCCTACAATAGTAGCATCATATTTTGTTTTGTCGTTATATAAAGTAACAGTAACTTTATTGGCTTTTCCAAGTTCGTAATAATAAGATGAAGAAGAAGAATTAACTATATGGTTATTTGTTAAAATGTATCCATCTTCACTAATTATTATTCCAGAGCCAGCGGCTGTTGCAGTAGATGTATTCCTATAAAATATTGAATTTACAGAATATTCTACTTCTATTCCAACAATTGAAGGACGTACTTTTGCAGCCACGCCAACACCTGTTTCAGAATATCCTGCTAAAGAAACCATTTGTGTATTAATATTTTCATTATTTATACTTTCTCCATAAGCATTAGGTGTTTCTATAGTAACAAGTTTTTTTACTAAATTTTCCTTTATGCTAGGGACATTAAGAGAGACTGCTAGTACAGTGATGCTTCCAATAACTCCAAATAAAAATGGTGCTAATACATTTCTTGTAAATCCAAAATTAAATTTTTTTTCGCTATTTTTAAATTCTCTATAAGAAGAATTAAAATTAGTGGAATCAATACTCTTAAAAGTGTTATTATTATTATTATTTTCGTCCATTTTAATACCTCCTAAAATTAATTATTTGATTATATGATAACCTAAATTATTATTATAATACAAGAGAATTATGAAAAAAATGTGAAAAAAATATGAAAAATTTAGATATTGGAAGAAATAAAAAACTGCTCTTGTATTTAAAATAAATATTATATATAATAAAGCAATAGATGGAGGTAAAATATGAAAAAAGAAAATGGACTTACACATATGACAACAATATTTTTAGTAATAATAATACTGGTTTTAATATTGGTGGCAGTACGCTTTGTAGAATTGCAATACAAAAATGAAGAAAGTGAAACAATAAAAACAAATATGTTGGCAATACAAGGAAAAGCAAAAATAATAGCAGAAGAAGAAAAGGCATTAAAAAAGGAATTAGCAGGTATAAAAATTTCAGATAAAAAAGAAGAGGAAAATATAAAAAAATTATTAGAACAACAAAATATAACAATAGATGAAAATAGCAAATATTATGTATTAGATAAAGAAAATTTAAAAGAAATTGGACTAGGTAATATAGAATTAGAATCAGATCAATATTATATTGTAAATTATGATAATTTAGAAATTTTATACACAAAAGGAGTTCAAATTGGGGATAACATATTATATAAATTATCAGATTTCAACAAATTAAACGAAGAAAAAGACTTTGTAGAAGAAAATATAAAAGAATAAACAGCAAACGAGGAAAAATAATGAAGGAAAAAGAATTAGAGAGATTACTAAATTTAAAAAAAGAAGAAAAAGCATTATATGAAAAAGGAATAGTATCAATATGTGGAATAGATGAAGCAGGGCGTGGACCTTTAGCAGGTCCAGTAGTTGTTGCATGTTCATTAATGCCAAAAGACTCTATGATAGAAGGGGTAAATGATTCAAAAAAAATTGCAGAAAAAAAGAGAGAAAGAATATATGAAGAAATAATAAAAGAAGCTATAGCCTATGGAGTAGGAATAATAAACCAAGAGGAAATTGACAGAATAAATATATTAAATGCTACTAAAAAAGGATTAACTATTGCAATAAAAGAACTTGAAGAAAAATTAGAAAAACAAAATTTGAAAAGACCAGAAGTTATTTTAGTAGATGCTTTAACAGGTATAGATACTTTAGGAATACCATATAAATCTATAATACATGGAGATGCAATAAGCTATTCAATTGCCTGTGCTTCAATAATTGCAAAAGTAACAAGAGATAGAATAATGAAACAAATGGATGAGATTTATCCACAATATGGTTTTGCTAAACATAAAGGATATGGTACAGCTGCACATATGCAAGCAATAAGAGAAAACGGACTATGTCCAATACATAGAAGGAGTTTTGTAAAAAATATTATCTAAAGGAGAAATAATCATGAATATATTAGATATAATTGCTAAGAAAAGGGACGGTAAAAAATTGTCTAAAGAAGAAATAGACTTCTTTGTTCAAGGATATACAAATAATTCTATTTCAGATTATCAAGCAGCAGCACTAATAATGGCAATATATATAAATAAACTAGATGAGGAAGAAACAACAAATTTAACAGTAGCAATGGCATATTCAGGCGATGTATTAGATTTATCAGAAATAGGAATTGTTGTAGATAAACATAGTACGGGTGGAGTTGGAGACAAAGTAACTCTTATATTAGCACCAATAATTGCATCATTAGGTGTACCTGTTGCAAAAATGTCAGGAAGAGGTTTAGGCTTTACAGGAGGAACAATAGATAAATTAGAAGCAATACCAGGCTATGATACAAGCATAGATATCAATACATTTAAACAAAATGTAAAAAGTATAGGAATTAGTTTAATTGGTCAAACATTGAATTTGGCACCGGCAGATAAAAAAATATATGCTTTAAGAGATACCATAAGTTGTGTAGAAAATATGTCACTAATAGCATCTAGCATAATGAGTAAAAAAATTGCAGCAGGTGCAAATAAAATAGTGCTAGATGTAACTTGTGGTAGTGGAGCATTTATGAAAAATGAACAAGATGCAATTAAATTATCTGAAATAATGAAAAAAATAGGTGAATTAGCAAATAAAGAAACAGTATGTGTAATAACAAATATGGATGAACCACTTGGAAAAAATGTTGGAAATACTTTAGAAATTTTAGAAGTGATAAATGCACTTAAAGGTAATATAGAGAAAGATGTACAAGAAGTTGTATTAGAACTTGGAGCACAAATGATAAGACTAGCAAGAAAGGGCGACAGCATAGAAGAAAACAAAAGAAAAATGTTAGAAAACATACAAAATGGTAAAGCATTAGAAAAATTTAAACAATTAGTCAAAAAACAGAATGGAGATATTTCATACCTAGAGAATCCAGAAAAATTTGAAAAAGCAAAATATATAATTCCTGTAATATGTGAAAAAGATGGATTCGTAGCAGATATAAATGCAGAGCAAATAGGTAGATTATCTGTATTTTTAGGGGCAGGGCGTATAAAAAAAGAAGACAAAATAGATAAAACAGTAGGAATAGTATTAGAAAAAAAAGTAGGAGACAAAGTTGCTATAGGAGATGTATTAGCATATATACATGCAAATGAAGAAAAAAAGGCAAAAGAAGCGGTGGAACAATTAAAGGAAATATATGCAATAGGAGAAAAAGAAATAGGCGCTAAAAAAGCAATAATAAAGATAATTTAAAAAACTCAGCTATTGCTGAGTTTCTTGTTTTATACAACAAGGTTAGGCTACCTAAATTTGCCCGAGCAGAGCGAGTGGCATGTATTTTGCACTTACTTCGAAGACTTACTTAGCAAAATGCCTTTCTTATAAATTAATTCCTATATTACTAGAATTATTAAATTTATTAGACAATTTAGAAAATTCATCTTGAGCTAAAAATCTATTTAAATTTTTAAAAGAAATTCCTGTATTTGCAGATATACACTCAATAGAATCTGGTGTAGAATTAATTTCTAAATAACTTTTTAATTTGGTAATTTCATTAAAATCTTTTGGTTTACAATTAGGGCAGACATCTCCTTCTGTAGCATAAAAGCAACCACAACGACAACATTTATTTAAATTCATAATAGTTTTACTCCTTCTAAAATAATATAAATTATTTTATCATAAAATGTCAAAAATATAAATAGAAAATAAAAAATAGTGTAATTATTTTAAAATTGACAAATTATGTAAAACGATGTATAATAATAAATGTCAAATACAATGTGTGTAAGACATATTACAATTCCCTGAGGGGTGACATTGAGACAGGTTGTCTTAATGTATAAATAAGTATAAAAAAGAGGAAAAACTATGGAGAAAAATATAACAATAATTGGAGGAGGGTTAGCAGGCTCAGAGGCTGCATACCAAATTGCCAAAAGAGGAATAAAAGTAAAATTATATGAAATGAAACCTAGTAAATTTTCACCTGCACACAGTAACTGCAATTTAGCAGAAATTGTGTGTAGCAATTCTTTTAAATCTAATTTAATTACAAATGCATCTGGATTACTAAAAGAGGAATTAAGGCAATTAGACTCTCTACTTATAAAAATTGCAGATGAGGTACAAGTTCCTGCAGGTCAAGCATTAGCAGTAGACAGAGAAAAGTTTGCTGAAGAAGTAACTAAAAGATTAGAACAGTTTGCAAACATAGAAGTAATAAGGCAGGAAGTTGGAAAAGAAATATCTGTTAAGCAATTAGCTGAAAATGGAATTGTAATTATTGCAACAGGTCCACTTACTTCAGAAAGTTTATCCAAAGAAATACAAGAACTTACAGGAAAAGATAAATTGTATTTTTATGATGCAGCAGCACCGATAGTAGAAAAAAATTCCATAAATATGAATATAGGTTTTTATGGAGATAGATATAAGCAAGAACGAGGAAAAGAAGAGTCTATTGACGAATGGAGAACAAGATTAGAAAAAGAGAATGAGAACAGTTATATTAATTTGCCAATGAATAAAGAGGAATACGAAAAATTTTATGGTGAGCTTATTAATGCAGAAGTAGTAGAACTTCATAATTTTGAAAAAAAAGAAATATTTGAAGGGTGTATGCCTGTAGAAGTAATGGCGAAAAGAGGAATAGACACACTAAGATTTGGACCATTAAAGCCAGTAGGATTCACAGATTTAAGAACAGGAAAAAGGCCATATGCAATAGTACAGTTAAGACAAGACAATACAGAAGGAAATTTATTTAATATAGTAGGTTTCCAAACAAATTTGAAATTTGGGGAACAAAAAAGAGTATTTAGTTTAATACCAGGATTAGAAAATGCAGAGTTTATTAAATATGGCGTTATGCATAGAAATACATTTATAAATTCACCAGAACTTTTAGATAATACATATAATTTAAAGAAAAATTCTAATATATATTTTGCAGGGCAAATAACAGGTGTAGAGGGGTATGTAGAATCAATAGCTTCAGGGCTTGTAGCTGGGATAAATGCATGCCTAAATTTAAAAGGCAATAAAATAAAATGCAAGGCAGTATTTCCAAATGAAACAGTCATTGGGGCACTAGCAAATTATATATCTACACCAAATAAAAACTTTCAACCAATGAATGCAAACTTTGGAATTTTGCCAGAATTGGACGAAAAAATAAAAGATAAAAAATTAAGATACGAAAAAATGGCAGAAAGAGCCTTAAAATCTTTAAAAACCACTTGAAATCTGTAATAAAGTCTGATATAATATTGCCTGTTAAAACACACATATAGTTAGTTTAAGAAAAGTGCTTGTTTTATAAAAACAAGTCTTCTTAAATGTTAGAAGCTATGTGGAGGTAAAAAACTAAAAGGAGGAATTTAAAATGGCAGTAGTTGCAATGAAACAATTACTAGAAGCAGGTGTTCATTTCGGACATCAAACAAGAAGATGGGATCCAAAAATGGCTGAATATATTTTTCAAGCTAGAAATGGAATTCACATTATCGATTTACAAAAAACATCTAAAAAATTAGATGAAGCTTACAGCTTTTTAAAAGAACAAGCTGAAGCAGGAAAAACAGTTCTATTTGTAGGAACTAAAAAACAAGCACAAGATTGTATGAAGGAAGCAGCAGAAAAATGTGGTATGTACTATGTTAACCAAAGATGGTTAGGTGGAACATTAACAAACTTCGCAACAATTAGAAAAAGAATTGACAGATTAGAACAATTAGAAACAATGCAAGAAGATGGAACATTTGATGTATTACCTAAAAAAGAAGTTATACTTCTAAAAAAAGAAATGGAAAAACTAGAAAAAAACCTTGGAGGAATTAAAGAAATGAAAGAACTTCCAGGAGTTATGTTTATAGTAGATCCTAAAAAAGAAAGAATTGGAATATTAGAAGCAAAAAAACTAGGCATTCCAGTTATTGGATTAATAGATACAAACTGTAATCCAGAAGAAGTAGATTATGCTATTCCAGGAAATGATGATGCAATAAGAGCAGTTAAATTAATAGCAGATTGTATGGCAAATGCAGTTATAGAAGGAAGACAAGGCGAATCTATGGTTACTGATGTACAAGAAGAACAAGTAGCAGAAGAAGAACCACAAAGCATGGAAGAAGTTGTAGAAGCAGTTGAAGAAAACTAATTAAATAAATCTAAAAAACGAAGGGAGATAGACGACTATGATAACAGCAAACCAAGTTAAAGAATTAAGAGAAAAAACTGGTGCAGGAATGATGGACTGTAAAAAAGTTTTAGCAGAGACTAATGGAGACGAAGAAAAGGCAATAGAACTTTTAAGAGAAAGAGGAATTGCTAAAGCTGCTAAAAAATCAGACAGAATTGCAGCAGAAGGCTTAGTTACTACTTATGTTTCAGAAGATAAAAAAATAGGAGCAGTAGTAGAAGTAAATGCAGAAACAGACTTCGTGGCAAAAAACGAAGAATTCAGAAGTTTTGTAGCAGATGTAGCAAAACAAATAGTTGAAAAAAATCCAGCAACTGTAGAAGAATTATTAGAACAACCTTCTATAGCAGAAGCAGGAAAAACAGTTGGCGAAGTATTAACTGGAAAGATTGCAACAATTGGTGAAAATATGTCTATTAGAAGATTTGAAAGATTTGAAACTAATGGATTAATAGAAAGCTACATTCATGGAGATGGAAAAATAGGAGTTTTAGTAGAAGTAGAAGGTGGAAATAGCCAATTTGCAAAAGATATATGTATGCAAATTGCAGCTGCAAGACCAGAATACTTAGATAGAAATTCAGTTCCAGCAGATAGATTACAAAAAGAAATGGAAATACTAAAAGCACAAGCTATGAATGAAGGAAAACCAGCAGAAATAGCAGAAAAAATGGTTCAAGGTAGAATTGGAAAATTCTATGGAGAGATATGCTTAGTAGAGCAAGTTTTTGTAAAAAATCCAGATATAAAAATATCTAAATTAGCAGAAGAAAATAATGCTAAAATCTTAAGATTTGCAAGATTTGAAAAAGGCGAAGGATTACAAAAAAGAGAAGAAAACTTTGCAGAAGAAGTAGCAAAACAAATTAAAAATTAGTTAAAATAAAAATGCCTCTTTAGAGGCATTTTTTGTGTTATTTTAATCTTTTCCTTGTAATTCTATCAATACCTTTGATATAATTGAACTGTAAAAATATGAATAAAAGGGAGTGGTTATATGCTAGTAAAAATTATTACATTTAATGTTGCTCATGGCAGAGGAATGGACAATATAATAGACATAGAGAGACAGGCAAATTTAATAAAAGAATACAAACCAGATATAATATTTTTGCAAGAAGTTGATATGTACACCAAAAGGGCAGGAGAGATAAATCAAATTAGAGAATTTGCAAAAAAAGTAGGAATGTATTATTGCTCTATGGAAAGCAATATAACCTTAGAAGATGGATATTACGGAGATGGAATAATAAGCAGATTTTTAATATCATTTTCAGCTAATTATTTAATGCCATTAACAGATACAAAACATGAGCAAAGAGGAATATTATATAACAGAATATCACTAGGAACTACTAAATTAAACCTATTTTCTGTACACTTATCAACATATGAGGATGAAAGAATATTAGCAGCTAAAGAATTGTGTAGAATAATTAGCAAAATAGATTCAAATGAAGTAATTATAGTAGGTGGAGACTTTAATGTTGGGGTAACAAGACTAGGAAAAGGAAGATATATATTTGAAGAAAAAGAAAGGTATGAAGAGTATGAAATATTGCAGAAAAAGTTAAAAAAGATAGATAACAAAGAAGATACATGGTTTTCAGAACTTGGAAAAGGTTGTATAGATACAATTTTTTATTCTGAAAATATAGAACTAATAAAATATGAAACAATAGATGCAAATGGTACATCAGACCATAATGCAATATATACAGAGTTTAATATATAATTTGGAGGACATTTATGAATAAAAAAAGAGTATTTAATATTATTGCAATTGTATCAATAGTTATTTTTGCATTTTCGATTACACCAATAACATTACAAAATGACACATATTATACTGTAGCGATAGGAAAACATATACTAGAAAATGGAATTGATATGAAAGACCCATTTTCTTGGCATGAAAATTTGCCATATACGTATCCTCATTGGGCTTATGATACAGCCACTTATTTAGTATATAATCTGGGAGAAAATGTTGGAATAGGTGGATTTACAGCTATATATATAGCTACAGTCATGCTAAGTATGGTACTAGGCCTTGTAGTCTACTTAGTAAATTCAAAACTATCTAAAAATAATGTTATATCTTTTATTGTTACATTAGGCGTATTATATTTATTAAAAGACTATATTGCTGCTAGAGCACAATTAGTTACATTTATTTTATTTGCATTAACAATATTATTTATTGAAGATTATATAGAAACGAACAAAAAAATTTATTTATTTGGGTTATTAGCAATTTCTATTTTAATGGTAAATATACATGTTGCAGTTTGGCCATTTTATTTCGTACTATTTTTACCATATATTGCAGAAGCCATTATTTGCTGGATAAGTGATAATGATATATATAATAGAATTCAAGTGTGGACATACAAAAATAAAATAAAAAGATTAAATAGAAAAGGAAAAAAAGAACAGGCAGAAAAAGTTGCAGAGGAATTAAAACATATACAAGAAAATCATTTAGTGGTATTGGAAGGGCAGAAAAAAAGAAGGAACAATCCATACAAAGTAAAAATAACAAAAGAAATACCTATAAAAGGTTTAATAATTATAATGATTATATCTATTTTTACAGGACTTTTAACACCACTTGGAACAACACCATATACCTATTTAATAAAGACTATGAAAGGAAATACTACACATAATATTAGTGAGCATTTACCATTAACATTAGTAAATAATATACCAATTATGACTTTATTAATAATGTTTATAATAATATTAATGTTTACAGATACAAAAATAAAATTAAGAGATTTATTTATGCTTTCAGGATTAACTTTACTAGCATTTATGACTAGAAGGCAAACTTCTTTATTGGCACTTATAGGTTCTTTTATATTTTCAAAATTAGTAGCAAGTTTATTTGAAAAATATGCACCAGAGGCAAAAGAAAAGTTTATAAATATTATATGCACATTGCTAGGAAAAGTAATTATTTTATTATCAATAATTATAATGAGTTTACATATGTATAGTGGCAAAATAGGAGACAAAATTGTAAGTAGGACTAAATATCCAGTAGAAGCAGCAGACTGGATGTTACAAAATCTTGATGTAAAAAATATAAAACTTTTTAACGAATATAATTATGGAAGTTATTTGCTATATAAAGGAATTCCTGTATTTATAGATTCAAGAGCTGATTTATATGCACCAGAGTTTAATGGAAGTATGCAAGAAGATGGAAAATTTGAAGGAAGAGATATATTTACAGATTTTATAGAAACATCAGGATTAAATAAACATTATGAAGATACCTTTGAAAAATACGGAGTAACACATGTTATTTTGAAAAAAACATCAAAGCTTTATAAATATATTTCTAGAGATGATAGTTATTTAGAAATATATTCAGATAAAAGTTTTGTAATATATGAAAGATGTAAAATTTAAATGAAGGAATGATTAAAATAAATGAAAAAGAAAAATATTTTACTAATATTACTTATAGTATTTTTAATAATATTAGATCAAGCAACAAAAATAATAGTTATAAATACTATTAAAGGGGAATCAGTAAATATAATAAATAATTTTCTAAACTTCACATATGTGGAGAACAGTGGTGTTGCATTTGGAATTAATTCTAATGGTAGAGTTACAAATATTATAATAAATATAATTGTAATGGCTGTTGTCATAAGATTTATGCTAAATCAAAAAGAAATGATGAACAAATTTACAAGCATATCATTATCATTAATTTTAGCAGGTGGATTTGGAAATTTAATAGACAGAATTTTTAGAGGAACAGTAATAGATTTTATAGATATATCACCAATATTTAATTTTCCAACATTTAATATAGCAGACATATTAGTCGTAGTAGGTTGGATAAGCTTTGCTTTAAGTATGGCAATATACACTACAAAAGAATTTAAGAATTTAAAAGGACATAAAGGAATGAAAAATAGATGAAAAAAATTATTGTAGAGGAAAAAGATGTAGGAAAAAGATTAGATAGTTATATAGCAGAAAATTATAGTGAACTATCTAGAACAATGATAAAAAAGATAATTGAAACTAACAATATTTTGGTTAATGAAAAGAAGCAAAAGGTTTCTTATAAAGTTCAGGCAAATGATGAGATTTGTATAAATGTGCCAAAAGCAAAAGAAACTAAGTTAGAAGCGGAAAATATACCAATAGAAATAATATATGAAGATAATGATATAATAGTAGTAAATAAGCCAAAAGGATTAGTAGTTCACCCAGCTAATGGAAATCCAGATGGAACATTAGTAAATGCTATATTGGCAATATGTAAAAACAGCTTATCTGGTATAGGAGGCGAAATTAGACCAGGAATAGTTCATAGACTAGATAAAGACACATCTGGAATAATTATAGTTGCTAAAAATGACATAGCTCATATAAATATTAGTAATCAAATAAAAGAAAGAAAAGTTAAAAAAACATATATAGCATTGGTAAGAGGAAATGTGCCAGAAGAAGAGGCAACAATTAATATGCCAATAGGTAGAAGTACAAGAGATAGAAAAAAGATGGCAGTTAATAAAGATGGAAAACCAGCTATAACACATTTTAAAGTATTAAAAAGATATGGTAAATATACTTTGTTAGAAGTTAAAATAGAAACAGGAAGAACACATCAAATAAGAGTACATATGGCAGAAATAGGGTATCCAATTGTTGGAGATGCTGTTTATTCAAATGGGAAAAATGAATTTGGAGTAGAAGGTCAAATGCTACATGCATATAAATTAGAATTTGAACATCCAACAACTAAAAAACATATGGAACTAATAGCTCCACTGCCACAGTATTTTAAGGAAATATTAGAAAAATTATATATAATATAAAAAATAATGAAAGGAAAAATAATGGAACAAATAAGATTACAAAAACTTTTAGCTAATAGTGGAATATGCTCAAGACGAAAAGCAGAAGAATATATATTAGCAGGAAAAGTAAAAGTAAATGGAAAAATAATAACAGAATTGGGAACAAAAGTAAATCCTGCTAAAGATGAAGTTACTTTTGAAGGGAAAGTAGTAAAAAATGTTGAAGATAAAATATATATACTACTAAATAAACCAATAGGATATGTTACAACAGCAAAAGACCAATTTAATAGAGAAACGGTTTTAGATCTAATAAATATAAAAGAAAAGGTGGTACCAGTTGGAAGATTAGACATGTATACCTCAGGAGCATTAATCTTAAGTAATGATGGAGAATTTATATATAAAGTTACACATCCAAAATATGAAATAGAAAAGGCTTATAATGTTACTTTGAAAGGAAAAGTAACAGAAGAAGAAATAAAAGCATTAGAAAAAGGAGTTAAAATAGAAGATTATGTTTCTGGAAAGGCCAAAGTTAAAATATTAAAGATTGATGAGGAAAAAGATGTATCAAGAATAGAAATTATTATACATGAAGGAAAGAATAGAGAGGTCAGAAAAATGTGTAATGCAATAGGAAAAAAGGTATTAGCATTGCATAGAAGTAGAATAGGAAATTTAAATGTAAAAGACTTGAAAATAGGAGAATGGAAATATTTAAATAACAAACAGATTGAAAGCCTAATAAAGTAGACAAATAAATAAATTTGTGATAGAATTATGCTATCTTAATAAGAGAGGATGGTTAATATGGTTAGAGATAATGAAATAAAAGCGACAGTATCTCCCTTTGCAATAAGACCAGGAGAAATAAAGGTTTTTGATGGCAAAGATGGATATGTTTCCATGAACCAAATTATACATAAGATAAATTTAGGACATATAAATGATTTACATTTTAAAATACTAGAATTAGTGAATGAGTTTGAATTTATTACTTCGAGACAAATATACCAAATGTTAGAGAGAAAAGGAATAGAGCCTGGGTCACAAGATAAACTAAATAACAAATTAGAACAATTAGTAAAATCTAAAATATTAACTAGATATTATTTTGACTCAAAAGATGGAAAAGGAATATATAGAGTATATTGCTTAGAAAAAATGGGGAAATATTTACTAGATTCAAGAGGAATAGAATGTAAATGGCAACCAACTGATAATACAAAACCAGTAGCCATGATAAAAAAGAGATTGGCAGGTAACCAAGTTATAATAGCATATTTAAATAAAGTAAAAGCTTATGATTCATATACTCCAAAGCCAGCCTTAAAAGCAAAAGTTTTAGGAAAAGTATTTAAAGCTTCAGGTGGAGGAATAAAATTAACTAAAAATGAAAAATCAATACAATTTTTATTTGAGGTGATAAGAAGAGAAGAAGACTGGGAAAAGAAATTAATAGAAAAGATGAAATTATATAAAGATTTCTATGAAAATTTCGTCCCAGGGGATTCTGGTTTTGCGTCTATACCACAATTAATAATAGTATGTGAGGATGAAAAACATATAGCGGAAGTATTTAAACAAATAGTTATGAACCAATTAGAAATAGAAAAAATAAATCTATATTTTACAACAGACTTAAAACAAAATTCAGATACTTTAGAAAATACATTAGTAACAATTAAATTGGATGAAAATACTAATAAATATCAAATGAATACAGCAGAAATTAAACTATTAAGTTAATAATTGAAAATAAATTTTTCAATTTATATATTTTTTAGAAAGGAACGTGAAAACATATGAAAATACCATTTTCAAAAGCTGACATACTATTGCCAGAAAAAGCAGATATGAGTAAATGGGCGGTTATAGCTTGTGATCAATATACATCAGAGCCAGAGTATTGGGAGGATGTAACTAAAATTGTAGGAAATAACCCATCAACATTAAGAGTAACATTACCAGAAATATATTTGGAAGAAAGTAATGTAACAGAAAGAATAGAAGAAGTAAACAGAGAAATGAAAAAATTGCTTGATAATGACTTTTTCAAAACATTAAAGGATAGTTTAATATATGTAGAAAGAACACAAGCAGACGGAAGAATAAGAAAAGGATTAATAGGAAAGGTAGATTTAGAGGATTATTCATTTGCAAAAGATTCACAAACACTAATTAGAGCTACAGAGGGAACGGTTTTAGAAAGAATACCACCTAGAGTAAGAGTAAGAGAAAATGCACCATTAGAATTACCACATATAATGTTATTAATAGATGATGATAAAAAACAAATAATAGAGGAATTAGCAAATAAAGTAAGTGAAAGTGACAAAGTATATGATACAGACTTAATGAAAAATGGTGGTCATATAAAAGGATATAAACTTAATGATGAGCTTATAGAAAAAGTTTTTGATGGTATGTCAGAATTAGCAGACAAAGAAGAATTTGAACGAAAATACAATGTTAAAGACAAAGGAGTTTTGCTATTCTCAGTAGGAGATGGAAACCACTCATTAGCTACAGCAAAAACATGTTACGAAAACTTAAAGAAAACATTACCAAAAGAAGAGTACGAAAATCATCCTGCAAGATATGCATTAGTAGAAGTAGTTAATTTACATAGTGAAGCCTTAGATTTTGAACCTATTCACAGAGTTGTATTTGGAGTTAATCCAGAGCACATGATAGAAGAATTTAAAAAATTCTATGAAACATCAGAAGAAGGAGAAGGTCAAATAATAGAATATGTATATAAAGGCAAAAAAGGTAAAATTTGTATAAAAAATCCTAAGTCAAATTTAGCAGTAGGAAGCTTACAAATATTTATAGACGAATATTTAAAAAACAATGGCGGAAGAGTGGATTATATACATGGAGAAGAAACAACAGAAAAATTAGGAGAACAAGAAGGAAATATTGGATTCTTGCTACCAAAAATGCACAAATCAGAATTATTTAAAACAGTTATATTAGATGGAGCATTACCAAGAAAAACCTTCTCAATGGGACACAGTTATGACAAAAGATATTATCTTGAAGCAAGAAAAATTAAATAGAAAAAAATGCCACCCCTTTTTGGGGTGGTAAATCTTTTGATTAATTACTATTTCCTTTTTTTAAATCAACTACAATTGCATCTTCATTATCAAATAAGAATTTAGAATCTGAATTATCAATTTTAATTGGATCATCTTCATTATAATCTTCGTCTAAATGTTTTTTTATAATAGTATGTGCTTTTTCCTTTAATTTAGCATCTTGTGATATTCCACTAGTAAATTTATCAAAATTATATTCTTTTATTTTTTGTGGCTCTTTGTATTTACTTTCTAAGCCAGCTACCTTACCTTTATCTACAATACTTTGACCTTTTAAATTTTTAACTTTGTATATAATCTGGTTACTTTTTAAAGATTTTATTTTACCAGCACTAAAATTAGCAACCCATTTATATTCTATGTTTGACTTTTTCGAATCATATCCAAAATCATTTTTCTCTGAATCTGTTTGATAGCTATTGTTCCATTTCCATTCTCTTTTAGTTTGCATTTCTGTTTCCCACCAAGTAATATCTTCTGGTAAAGCATTTCCAAATATTACTTTATTTATACAGTTTGATAATATTGTATCTCTAAAGTGTTTACCCGAACCGTTGGCTGAATTACCTTCTCCTTCTAATTGAGATAAGTTTTGGGCATCTAAAACTGTTGCTACTTTATACTTCCTATAAACAGTAAAGATTGGTTCTGTAGCCTTACAAATAAAATCTGGGAATGTGTCTATATATAAGAAATGTGGAATTCTTGTATTATCATTTCCAGGTCTAGATAGGATTGACTGTTGCATTAACAGTATAAAGAACAATCCAAAAGCTTTATGCGCATTAAGCCCTAAATCCCCTCTTCTTGTGCAAACAAGAGTAATTTCGCCTCTTTCTAAAGCTTTATCAAAATCTAAATTATTTGTTCTATTACATAAAATACTTTTTACACCAGGATATCTTAATAAATTATCTAATTCAGCAGAAGCTGTAAATACTGAAGTTTTAGTATTATTTAAATCTGTACTGCTTGCATAAAAGTTATTTTCCATATATCTAATTAGTATTCTATATTTATCAGCTAATTCTGGTATTAGTTTCATTTGCTCTGTCATTTCTTCTACTAGGCTAAAATTATTTAACATATTTAGTAAATCTTCTAAGTTAGGTAAAGCACCTTCATGTAATCTTGGGTACATTTCTTTTAATAAAATAGAAAGATTTTCTAATATTTGTATAGCAGCATTTTCTCTAAAGGCTAAGCTTAAATCTGGTCTGTTTGTAGCAAATAAGCCTTTTAAAACAGAAGATATAGCAATACCTGTTTTTATAGGATCTTTATAAATAAAAGGATTTAATCCAACAGAATTAGAATCATTTGGGTCAATAATATTTACAGGTATTTTGAAATTCTTAGCTACACTTGCCATAGTTTCTATTGTGTTATAATCTGGTGACATATATGTTAAACCTAAATCTTTATAAACAAATTTATTTCCAGAAGAAGAAATTAACATTTTTTTCATATAAGTCTTATATAAGTCAAGCTTATCTGGATTTGGTGTTAGCATACTTAAAGAAAAGTTTTCATTTAGATATTCATTAGTATATGGATATGTTAATGTGGCAATTCCAGTTTTTAAAGCTGTAAATCCCATTTCTTTTGCTACTTCTCTGAAGAAATACTTTTTCTCAAAATCTCTAGCTATCATAGGTTCATAAATTGTAGTAGTTTTTCCAGAACCAGAAACACCAACAACAAGCAAAGACTCGAAACGTTTTGCTTCTGGTATTTTTACATCTACACCACTTTCAGTATCCATACATATTTTAACTTCACAAGTAAAATTTCCGACTTCTTCTGACTTAGCAGATAAATCAATTCCTGGATAATCAAAAATAGAATCTCTAATATCCTTAACATCATTAATTGAAAAGATAAGCCATTTAATTACTTTATAAAATGTTACAAGAGGTATATAGATTCCTATAGCTGTAAATGCAGGTCTAAATAAATAAAAGAAATCTGTTACTAAGCCTACAAAATTAGGTAAAGATAATAAACCTAACCATATAAGAGCGTTTAGCCACTGTACAAGTGCAGAAATACAAACTATATAAAAACTAACAATGAATGTATGAAATATTCTTAGTTTATTAATATCTGCTCTAGCAAATTTTGAGCCAGAAGAGAAGAAAAATGCAAAAGACACACAGGCAATTGCTAAAGTATATTTAACAGGACCCCAATATGAATAGGAAACCCCTGTGAATATAATAAACAACATTTCTACGATTCTATCTACTAATATGTAAAAAGATATTAATGATAATATATATGTTGCAAAAGTATTTCTATCTGTTTTTAGAAGTTTTAAAAATTTATCAAAAAGCTTCATTGTTTCACCACTTTCAATAATTATAATCTTACATATATATTATCTTACAAAATTATGAAAAAAACAAGACTTTTCGCAAAAAAACTTTGCACAAAAAGGATAACGGATATAATTAATGACATTATATTTAAATATTATAAGCATGAATAAAAAATATCAGGCTGAATATATTTCTGCTAGAGGGATTTAATGAAAAAAGAGAAAAAGCTAAAAAAAGAAAGTTTCATGAGTGGAGTATTAGTTTTAATGCTGTCACATATTTTAATTAAAGTATTAGGACTAATATATAAGGTATACTTAACTAATAAGGAAGGTTTTGGAGATAAGGGTAATGCCATATATTCAAGTGGATTCCAGATATATGCATTACTACTTACAGTTTCATCTGTTGGAATTCCAAATGCAGTTGCTAAATTAGTATCTGAGAGATTAGCAGTAGGCGATAGCAAAGGAGCACATAGAGTATTTAAGATAGCTTTTGTAACATTTGCATTAATAGGATTTGCTTGTTCATTAATTTTATTTTTAGGAGCAGGACAAATAGCAACAAAATGGCTACAAATTCCAGAGGCTGAATATACTTTAGTAGCACTATCTCCATCAATATTTTTCGTTACATTAATTAGTGTAATTAGGGGATATTTTAATGGCAGAAACAATTTAAAAGTAACAGCAAATTCACAGACAATAGAACAATTATTTAAGATGGTATTTACTGTTATAATAGTAGAATTACTTACAATAGTATCTGGAGCTAATACAGCAATAATGGCAGCAGGTGCGAATTTAGCAACTACTTTAGCAACAGCAGTAGGATTTGCATATTTATACATATATTATAAAACTATAAGAAGAGAAATTGGGAAAGAAATTATCAAAACCGTTAATTATAAACATAGAAGGATATTAAGTACAATAAAAGAAATACTAACAGTATCAATACCAATGTCTTTAATATCTGTATTAGGATCACTAAATAAGAGCATAGATTCTATAACAGTGGTAAGAGGTTTAAAAAATTTTTTAAGTGAAAGTGAAGCGAAAATACAATATGGAATATTAAGCGGAAAAGTGGATACACTTGTAATGCTACCAATGTCATTTAATGTAGCACTTATAACAACTTTAATACCAACAATAGCAGCGTCAAAAGCAATAGGGGATTTAGAAACAATAAAAAAGAGAGTATCTTTTTCGCTACTACTAACAATATTGATAGGGTTACCATGCACAGTGGGATTAATATTTTTTGGAGGTCCTATATTAAAACTATTATTTCCAAATCAAAGCAATGGTGTATTTGTATTACAGATAAGTGCCATTTCTATTATATTTATAGTCCTAGAGCAAACTATAAGTGGGACTTTACAAGGATTAGGGAAATCAATGGTGCCAGCAATAGCCTTATCTGTAGGAGTGGCAATAAAACTAGTACTAAATTTAATACTAGTACCAATAAATCCAGATAAATTCATATTAGGACGGAGTGAATGGAGCAAGTTTAGCAACAGTAATTTGCCATTTGATTACAGTTACAATAGATTTTGTGATTTTGAAAAAAATAATAAATTTAAAATTGAAATTTTCAACATTTATTTTAAAACCAATATTAGCTACAGTAATGATGATAATTTGTGCATTATTTACATACAACAAATTAATATACATATTTGCTGAAAAAACAAGTTTAATATTAACTTTAGGTTTAGTTGTATTAATATATAGTATTTTAATTATTTTCTTAAAAATTTTTGATAAAAATAATTTATATATGATACCTTTTAATAACAAAATATTTAAAATAATAAAACATGAAACCCAGTAAAATACGAAATTACAGAGAATTAAAATTGGCAAAGCCACTGATAAATAGAGCTATAGAAAAAAAGCAACAAAAAAAGAAGGATTTTAAAGAACTTTGGCGAATAATGTTAATAGTAGATGTATTTATCTACATATTCAAAATCTTATAGGAGGTAATAAAAATGAACAAATCAGAATTAATCGCAGCTATCGCAACTAAAACAGGAGAAACAAAAAAAGATGCTGAAGCAACATTAAATGCATTTGTAAATGTTGTATCAGAAACATTAGCAAAAGGAGACAAAGTTCAATTAGTTGGATTTGGATCTTTTGAAGTAAGAAAAAGAGCTGCTAGAAAGGGAAGAAACCCACAAACTAAAGAAGAAATAAAAATACCTGCATCTAAAGCACCTGTATATAAAGCAGGAAAAGCTTTAAAAGATTTAGTAAATAAAAAATAAGATTTGAAATTTATATAAATATATGAATTCATATAAAAGATATGGCCAAAAGCTGTATCTTTTTTTTGTCTCAATTAGGGACAGTCCCCAATTGTCCCAATGGGACATTATGGGACACCCCTTTAATACAATGAAGATAATAAATTTGACAATTTATTAAAAAAAGTGTATAATAATTAACAGTTGTTACCAAAATTGGTAAAGAAGAGATTTATATATATAAAATGAAGTATAATCGGAATATTAAATATTTATAATAATAAGTAGTAAAAATATGTTTAGTTTGTGCGGAAAAATTTTTAAACATATTTAATTTCTATTGTAAATCTAAATATAAATATTTTGTAATTATAATAGTTTTGAGATAAATAAACTATTTTTTAGTATATAAATTTGACAAAAATTAAGGAGGAGATATAAAAATATGACACTTGAAACAGAACAAAAAGATAAAGAACAAGTAAGAAAACCACAAAAAAGAAATTATAAAAGAGAGGAGAATAACAAAGCAGAAAATAAGAAACCAAAAAATAATAGTAATAAAAAGGAAAATACAAAATTTGAGTTTAAAAAAGAAAATTTAAAAATAATTCCACTTGGCGGATTGGAAGAAATAGGAAAAAATATAACAGTTTTTGAATATGAAAATGAAATTGTATTAGTAGATTGTGGGCTAGAATTCCCAGAGGATGATATGCTTGGTGTAGACTTAGTAATACCAGACATAACATATTTAGAAAGAAATAAGGATAAAATAAAAGGTTTAGTAATAACACACGGGCATGAGGACCATATAGGTGCTATACCATATATATTACAACAAATTAATATACCAATATATGCAACAAAGTTAACAATAGGATTAATAGAAAATAAGTTAGAAGAACATAAATTGCTAAGAAGCGCAAAAATGACAGTTGTAAATCAAGGAGAAACAGTAAATTTTGGAAACATTAAGGTAGAATTTATAAGAAGCTCACATAGTATTCCAGATGCAGTAATGCTTGCAATTCATACACCTGTTGGTACAGTAATACACACAGGAGATTTCAAAATAGATTATACACCAATAGATGAAAAAGTAATGGATTTTGGTAGAATTGCAGAGTTAGGAAATAAAGGTGTTTTAGCATTACTTTCAGATAGCACAAACTCTGAAAGAAAAGGATATACAATGTCTGAGAGTTCAGTTGGAGAGGTATTTGATAAATTATTTTTAAATACTAAAAAAAGAATTGTTGTTGCAACATTTGCATCAAATGTTCACAGAGTTCAACAAATTGTTAATTCAGCTATTAAATATCATAGAAAAGTTGCAATTTGTGGTAGAAGCATGATAAATATGATAGAAACTGCAAAAGAATTAGGCTATATAACTGTACCTGACAACACATTTATTGACATAGATATGATAAAAAACTATTCAGATGAACAATTAGTAATAATTACTACAGGAAGTCAAGGAGAAACAATGTCTGCTTTAACAAGAATGGCAGCAGGCGACCACAAAAAGGTTGTTATAACACCAAATGACCTAGTAATAATTTCTGCTACACCAATACCAGGAAATGAAAAATTTGTATCAAGGGTAATAGATGACTTAATGCAAATTGGAGCAGAAGTAATTTATAGCTCATTAGAAGATATACACGTTTCAGGACATGCTTGTCAAGAGGAACAAAAATTAATATTATCTTTAACAAAGCCAAAATATTTTATACCTGTACATGGGGAATATAGACAATTAACAGCACATGCAGAAACAGCTAAAAAAATAGGAATAGAACCTAAAAATATATTTATGATGGAAAATGGTAGAATATTAGAATTAAACGAAAAAGAAGCTAAAATAACAAATTCAGTTCCATCAGGAAAAATATTAGTAGATGGATTAGGTGTTGGTGATGTTGGAAACATAGTATTAAGAGACAGACAACATTTATCACAAGATGGTTTAATAGTAATAGTAATGACTATGGATTCCTCAACAGGAGAAATAGTATCAGGACCAGATGTAGTATCTAGAGGATTTGTTTATGTAAGAGAATCTGAAAATTTAATGGAAGATGTAAAAAGAGTGATAAGGGAAGAAGTAAGAAAGTGCGAAGAAAGAAAGATTAGAGATTGGTCAACAATAAAATCAACACTAAAAGATAATTTAAGGGATTACATTTTCCAAAAAACAAAAAGAAACCCTATGATTTTACCAATTATAATGGAAATTTAGAAAGTATTACAGGGATGTTCCTGAATGACGCAAAATGTATTGCTTGGAACGCCTTTATGGGGATTAAAAGGAGTGTTAAAATGGATTATAAAGATTTAGCAAATTTGATTTTTCCAAATGTAAAAGATATAAAATATTATGAAGAAAAATATCCTGAAAGAAATTTAGAAGAAGGAGCAATAGTTACAAGATTTGCTCCAAGCCCTACAGGGTATGTACATATTGGAGGCTTATATCAGTCTGTAATTGCAAAAAAAATGGCTGAACAAACAAATGGCATATTTTTCTTAAGAATAGAAGATACGGATCAAAAAAGAGAAGTTGAAAATGCCACAGTGGGAATAGTAAACTCATTAAAGGATTTTAAAATTAACTTTGATGAGGGAATGATAAATGAACAAGAAGAAAAAGGAGAATATGGACCATATAAACAAAGTTTAAGAAAAGATATATATCAAGCATATGCAAAATACTTTATAGAAAACAATTTAGCATATCCTTGTTTTGCAACAGAAAAAGAGTTAGAGGAAATGAGAGAAAAACAAGAGGCAGCTAAAATAAGACCTGGATATTATGGTGTATGGGCAAAATATAGAAACTTATCAGTAGAAGAAGCAGCTGAAAAAATAAAAAATGGGGAGCCATATATAATTCGCTTTAAGTCTAAAGGAAATGAAGAAAGAAAAATAAGACATCAAGATCTAATAAAAGGAAAAGTCGATTTTCCGGATATAGGAAGTAATAATACTAATAATATTCCAAGTCCTAATCCAATTAAACATACACCTAATGTTTTCTTTAATGCACCTAACATAATAAATTACCTCCTTTTTTTATATTATATTAATTTTATGTTTTAATTGTGATTATTTATAGAAAGGATTTCTTATGAAAGAAAATATTGTAATAAAAATAATAGAAATTTTAAAACAAGCATATCCAGATGCTAAATGTAGCTTAAATTTTACTACTCCATTTGAAATGCTTATTGCTGTTATGCTTTCTGCACAATGCACAGATGAAAGGGTTAATAAAACTACTCCTTCTATTTTTAGTAAGTATAATTCTCCCCAAGATTTTGTTAATATTCCTTTAGATGAATTAGAAACATTGATTCACCCTTGTGGGTTTTATAAAAACAAAGCTAAAAATATAAAATTAACTTCTGAAAAATTATTAAATAATTTTGGTGGTCAAGTTCCACAGACTATGGAAGAGTTGATGAGTTTACCTGGCGTTGGTCGAAAAACTGCTAATGTTGTTATGTTGGAGGCTTTTAATAAACCTCAAGGAATTGCCGTTGATACTCATGCTAAAAGAATTTCGAATAAATTAGGACTTTCTGAAAAATCAGAGCCCGAAAAAATTGAACAAGACTTATTAAAATTAATTCCTACAAAATATTATAAAGATATTAATCATTTATTTATTTGGCATGGTAGAAATATTTGTACAGCAAGAAATCCAAAATGTGTTGACTGCCCTATAAAAGAATATTGCAAAAGTTTTAAAAAAGTCGCATAATTTTTAAAATTTAGAGTAAACTAAAAACCAATAATATATTATTGGTTTTATTTTAATTATGATGAAATCAAAAATTTCTTCTATATAATGAAAAAAGAGGTGTTTATTTTGACTATCATAAATTGCTCTGCTGACTGTATTTATCAAAAGGATGGAAAATGCAACTTTGAAAATATAACTATACAAAAAGTAACCCCTAATTCGGATTGTGCTTATTTTGTTAAAAAATAATTTCATTTTTTTAATTTATTTATCATATCATTTTTATCTTCTGCTTTTATTAAAGCACTTCCTATAACTACATTGTCTATTCCTGCTTCTTTCAAAAGCTCTATATTTTGCAAATTAATTCCCCCATCAGCTTGAATGTCCACTTCTAATTCTTTTTCGTCTATACATTTTCTTAATTTTTTTACCTTTTCTATTGTTTCTGGTATTAAAGTTTGTCCTCCTAATCCTGGCTCAACTGTCATTATTAAAACTAGATGTATATATGGTAGAAATTGATAAATTTCTTCTATTGGTGTTGCTGGTTTTAGAGACATACCCACTCTTGCATTATTTTCTTTGACTAATTTTATTAGTTTTAATATATTTTCCCTATTTTTCCCGGCTTCTAAGTGAAAAGTTATGATATTAGGCTCAAATATTGAAAAACTTTTTATATATTGCTCTACATCTTCTACCATTAGATGTACATCTAATGGTAAATTAGATATGCTATTAATATATTCACTATATTCTAGCATTTTCTCTGTTGTGTTGTTTTTTACAAATTTTCCGTCCATTACATCAATATGAAAATAATCTACTTTAGCTGTTTCCAACTCATACAGAGTTTTTATAGCTTTTTCATTATCCACATTTAATACTGATGCTGAAACTTCTACCATTTATTTTCCTCCTTTTGCTTTAATTCATTATATATTTTACAGTAACTTTGATATCTCACCTCTGATATTTGTCCGCTTGCCACTGCATCTTTTATTCCACAATTCACTTCTTTTACGTGATTACATCCTATATATTCACAATTTGGTATATAATTGTGGAAATCTTTAAAATATTTATCTAATTCATTGCTTTTTATTTCATATATATCAAATGTTGAAAAACCTGGTGTATCCGCGATGTACGAATTACAATCTATTTTAAATAATTCTACTGTGGTTGTGGTGTTTTTTCCTTTTTTATTTTTATTGCTTATAAGCCCTTCCTCTGTTATTTTGTCATTAAAAATACTATTTATTAAAGTAGACTTGCCTACTCCAGAATTTCCTGAAAATGCTGTTATATTATTTTTTAAAATCTCTTCTACTACTTTTATATTTTCTCCTATTTTTGCATTTGTTTTTATAACTTTATATCCTATTTTTTTATATAAATTTTCTATTTCTAAGATTTTTTCTGTTTTTTCTAAATCTATTTTATTTATACATATTACTGGGTTTATACCTAAAAATTCTGCAAATGCTAACTGTTTATCTAAAAGTAATAAATCCGGCTTAGGCATATTCATAGATAAAACATATATAATTTGAGTAATATTGGCAATTTTAGGTCTCTTTATATAGTTTCTTCTTTCCAATATTTCTTCTACTATACCTTTTTCTTCATTTAATAAAGTAATGCTTACTCTATCGCCTACAACAGGTATTATACCATCTTTTTTAAATTTTCCTCTTGCCTCGCAAGCATATACTTTATCTTTAACTTCTACTTTATATAAATTTGAAATATTTTTTATTATTATTCCTTCTTGCAATTTCTACCCCTTTATTCAGCTCTCCAAAATGTATCTGATGAATTCAAATTCATTTGAGTTTGTCTTTTTAGAACATCATCTACATATACCTTTATTGTTATTGTTCCTACTCCTTTAACATCAAATATAATAGTAGATGTATCTTTTCTATGTTTTTCATTATATACCGTTTCTTCTTTTCCCGCAGAAGTAACTTTTACAGTAACAGTTGCTTCTGGATTAATTTCATTTCCTTCTGAATCTAATTTTATTCCACCTGTTATAGATTTTAAATTGATATCTATTTTTCCAGTTTTTATTTCTGCTATTTTATTCACTGTAATTATTATTTTTGTTCCTTCATCTACTGTTTTACCAGCTTCTATGCTCTGTTTTAATACTATTCCATTTTCTTTTGTAGTATCTTCTTCATTCACGACCTCAACTTCTAGCCCATCTTTTGTCAATAGTTCTTTGGCATCTTTTTCTGTTTTTCCTATAACGTATTGTGTTACTATTTGTTTTAATCCATTTCCGCAACTAACATATATCTTTACTTTTTCGCCTGCTTTTATTTCAGTGTTTTCTGCTGGCTCTTGTTCTATTACTATTCCTTTTTCTACAGTTTTACTAACTTTATCTATTTTCTCAGCTTGTAAATTATATTTTTTTATTTCTTCTTCTGCCTCTTCATATTCCATACCTATAATTTTAGGTACTTTAGTCATTTCAGTTCCCTTGCTTACTACTACTTCTACTGTACTATTTTCTTTTACAGTATAATTTTCAATAAAAGGTGGATTTTGAGATATTATTTTACCAGCTTCTATTTCTGAATTAAACTCCTCTTTTTTTTCTATTTTTAATTTTGATTTATTTAATTCTTGTTCTGCTTCTTCTATTGTTTTTCCAACTAAATTTGGTAATTTAACGTCTTTTGCTCTGCCCACATTCAAAATAGCTTGTGTACCATAAAATCCTATGACTGGTATTAAAATTACTATTAATACTATTATTGCTATCATTATTGCTTTTTTATGCTTTTTAAAAAATGCATTTACTTTTCTTTCTTTTTGGTTCATTTTTTCACCACCTTGTATAGTAGGAATCCTTTGTGTGTAAGAGTTTTCTATGTTTTGATCTGGCATAACTGTATTTCCGTCTGGATTTTTTAGCGCTGCATTTAAATCTTTCAACATTTCTGTTGCTGAACTATATCTTAATGCTACCTCCTTTTGCATTGCCTTCATGATAATTTTGTTCACTGCATATGGTATTGATGGATTTAGTTTTATTGGTTCTACAGGTTTTTCCTGCATATGCTTTAGAGCTATTGATACAGGTGTATCTGCATCAAAAGGGACTCTGCCTGTCATCATTTCATACATTACAACGCCTAAAGAATATATATCTGATTTTGCATCTGTATATCCTCCTCTTGCATGTTCTGGAGAAAAATAATGTACTGACCCTATTGTTGTTCCGAATGCAGTTATTGTAGAATTTGATACAGCTTTTGCTATTCCAAAATCTGTTACTTTTGCTACTCCATCTTCTGTTATTATTATATTATGTGGCTTTATATCTCTATGAACTATATTGTTTTTATGTGCTATTTCTAATGCAGATGCTATTTGAATAGCTATATTAATAGACCATTTCCAAGGTAATACACCATCTTCTGTTATTATTTGTTTTAGTGTTTTTCCCTGTATTAGTTCCATAACTATAAAATACAAATTATCCTCATGTCCTACATCATAAATAGAAACAATATTAGGATGTGTAAGACTTGCTGCTGCTTGCGCTTCTGTATTAAATCTTTTTATAAATTCCTCATCTGTTGTAAACTCATCTCTTAAGACTTTGACAGCTACATTTCTTTTTAAAATATTATCCTTTGCTTTATATACTGTTGCCATTCCGCCAATGCCTATTTTCTCCAGTACTTCATATCTGTTTCCTATTATTTTTCCCTCTAAACTCATACTTTTTCTCTCCTCATAAAAAGTTTTACAATATTGTTATTACTGTAATGTTATCATATCCGCCTAGTTGATTTGCTAAATTTACTAGGTTTTCTGGTGCATTATTTGCATTTTCCTTAACCATTTTGTATATTTGCTCTTCTTTAACCATATTAGTTAGCCCATCTGAACACATAATTAATATATCATTTGGTTCATAATTTCTAGCTCTTATATCTGGCTCTACATATGGTGTACAGCCCAAAGCCTTCATAAGCATATTTTTTTTAGGATGAGTTATCGCTTCTTCTCTTGTAATTGTACCATCTTCTATTAATTTTTGTACGTAACTATGGTCTTTAGTTAATTTTCTTATTATATTGCCTCTTATTCTATAAATTCTGCCATCCCCTACATGCCCTATAAATACCTTATTATTATATATTAGACATATATCTAAAGTAGTACCCATTCCTTCTAATTCTTTCACTTCTTTAGATTTTTCATATACTACCATATTAGCATATTCCATAGCATTTTTTATTAAACTTAATATAGCTTCTTTTGAACATTCTTCTTTTGGGAAATTAGTTTTTATATATTTTTTTACTGTCTCTGTTGCTAATTTACTTGCAACCTCTCCGCCATTGTAACCTCCCATGCCATCTGCAAGTATACATAAATTCAGTTTTTCTGTTTGATTTGGAATATAATAATAATCTTGATTATTTTCTCTGGCTTTTCCTATATCTGTTTTTGCGAATGCTTTCATTATTCACTCCTTTTCATTTCTTTTCTCCTAAGCTGACCACATGCTGCATCTATGTCTGAGCCTAACTCCCTTCTTATTGTTGCTACTATACCATGTTCATTTAAATAATCTCTAAACTTTATTATGTTTTCATTTGTGCTTTTTGAAAACACACCATTCTCAATTTTATTTATTGGTATTAAATTAACGTGACATATCATTCCTTTTAATAATTTTACTAATTCTTTTGCATCATCCAAATTGTCATTATTATCTTTTGCAAGTGCATATTCAAAAGATATTCTTTTATTTGTTACTCTTATATAATCTTTACAAGCTTTTATTAACTCTTCTATCGGATACCTATTGTTTATTGGCATCATTGCGCTTCTTTTTTCATTATTAGTTGCATGTAGTGATATAGATAATGTACACTGTAATTTTTCATTAGCCAAGTCATATATTTTCGGAACAAGTCCGCAGGTTGAAATACTTATATGCCTTCCACCTATATTCAAGCCTTTTGGATTATTCATAATTTTTATTGCTTTAATTACATTATCATAATTGTCTAATGGTTCACCTATGCCCATAAATACAATATTTGAAATTTCTTCTCCTATATCTTGCTCTACTGCTACAATTTGTTCTACAATTTCGCCCGCAGTTAAATTTCTTATAAAATTTATACCTGTAGAAGCACAAAATTTGCATCCCATTTTACATCCTATCTGTGATGAAACACATATAGTCTTTCCATGATGATACTGCATTAGAACTGTTTCTATTGCATTACCATCTAAAACATCAAATAAATATTTTTTCGTACCATCAGAAGATTCTTGTTTTTTTAGTATTTTGAAATTGCAAATTGTATAATTTTGTTTTAACTTTTCCCTTAATTCAATAGATAGGTTAGTCATCTCTTCAAAATCTTTTACTCTATCTTTATATATCCATTTAAAAATTTGCTCTGCTCTATAGCTCTTTTCACCTAAAGAAATAAGCTCTTCTTTTAGTTCTTCTAGATTATATTCTTTTATATTTTTCATTTTAATCTTATTCCTTTATCTATCTTTTCTGACACAGTTATATCACAATACTTATTTTTTTGTCAATTCTTTATACTTTCTTAACCTTTCTTCATATGCTACCATTACATCTTCTCTAAATGCTATTTTAGGTTCTTCTATTCCCATTATTTTTAATAATTTTTCTGTAAATAGTGGATTTAAAATTAATAATGGCCCTATTACATATGTACCGAAAAAATTATTTTCTCTTATTCCTTCTAGCTTAGTTGTATTATTTATTCCTATTCCCATTTCAGTATCAGCAAAATAGTTTTTACTATTATCTCCATACAACATTGTAAATTGGCTTTTAAATCCTAGTATTTCTATATCTTCATATTTTCCTAAATATAAGCAGTTAAATCTTTGTAGCATATTTCTTTTTGCATATACTTCAAAAATTCCTAGTCCTTCTATATTTGTTCCATCTTCATTTTCAATATATTTTCCTAAAACCTCTACTGCATTCCCTGTAAAAAGAAATGGTGTTTTATTATTTATTAGTTCTTCAATTTTTTCTTTATATGGTTTTAATTTATTTATTACTATTTCTTGTTTTCTTTCTGTTAATGGTCCTAAATATATTAAATTAACATTTTGTGTTAAAAATGCTGGTTCTTCATCTATAGAAGTATATATTATTTCTGCTTCTGGAATACATTTATGCAGATATTCTATATTGCTCATATCTCCATATAAATTACAAAACTCTGGAAACAATACCTCAATTTTCATGATTTTTATTCCTTTCTCTTATCATGTCCTCTACTCTCTGTTTGATTAAGTTGGTTTCTTGTATAGAGTATAAATCATGCAAAATATATACTCCATCAATTCCTTCTAATTTTATTTTATCTGTTGCTTCTATCATATCTCTTTTACAAAATATTTTTTCTTGTGGTATTCCTGCCATCAGCATTCTAACTTTTCCATCTAAATACCTTGGGCCTGCTATTATTATTTGTTTTATTGTGTCATCATTTAAAAACTCATAATCTGTATCATATTGCCATGATGTATTTTCTGAACCTTTTGCTTCTTCATGTAAATCATCAACTATTACTATTGCAACTTTATTTCCTGTCGCATTTTTTACATATTCAAATGCTCTTGAACAAGCAATTGGATTTATTCCTTTAGCCAAATGTGTTACTATTCTAACTCCATTAACTATTTCTTCACTAAATCTTGTACCTACTATTTTTAATTTTGCAAAAGATATATTCAATTGTTCTTCAGATAATCCTAGTTGTTCTAAAACAGTTATTGCTGCAAGCATATTATATATATTTATAATATTATCTGTAATAAGATTAAAGTTTTGTTCGCCTGTTGGAGTTTGTAATTTCATGCTTTTATTTTGTATATCTATATTTTTTACTACAAAATCTGCTTCTGGCGTACAAAAGTCACATTTAGGGCAATGTGCTTTTCCTATATGATGATAACGATAATATTCGTATTCCAATTTTGCATTGCATTTTGGGCATGTTATAATGTCTCTTACAATATTATGTGATTCTTTTGTATCTGAATCCAATTTATCAATACTAAAAAATATTTTCTTATTATTTGGAGCAATTCCACTACATATTAAATCATCTGCATTTTCTATCATTATAGTATCTTTTGGCACATTTTTAGATACAATTTCCGAGATAAACTCTGTATGTGCATTTCTCATTAATGAATCTCTAAAAATATTTGTACAAATTAAATATGTAGGTGTTATATATGGAAAAACTTTGGGTGAACTTCTTTCATCAATTTCTAGAACAGCAATATCCTTTTTTGTTTTTCCTAATAATGTTGCTCCTTGGATTAATGTAGTAGCAATACCTGCATCTATATTAGATCCGTATTTATTGTTTACAATTTTATATCCATTATCTATTAATATATCATTAATCATATTAGACACGGTTGTTTTGCCATTAGTACCTGTTACTCCTATTATAGTTTTAGGCTTGTCTAACATTCCCATAAAATCCGGACATAATTTTAATGCTAATTTTCCCGGATAATATGTAGCATTTCTTCCTAAAATTTTAAGTCCTATTGAAACTAGTTTTGTAATCCATAATGTTATATAAAATTTAAAATTTTTTTTCATTCTTATGTCTCCTTGTACTTAAATAGATACTAATATTTTAATATACATCCTTATTTTTTACAATACTTTTAAAACAATTTAAAGCGAAACTATTTTGTTTCGCTTTTTCTTTGAATCATAATTTGTAATGTTCGCTCAATATTTGAAATTCTTTTTTCAAATACTTGATTTGTCATGTCTGCTATTTGATTAAATTCTCGTAATTTTGAGAAACTATGCATATAAACTTTATGCCTTTTTTTGACATCTTCTTTTGCGTATATTTGCTCATCTTTTATTTCATTTAAAAGTCCTTGTATTTCTTCAATTAATAATTCTAATTTTTTTTGTTGTTTTTCCATTAGCTCTCATTCCTTTCCTAAAAATTAAAATTTTAACATCTATACAATAATATTGTAGCATTAATTTTTATATTAAGCAATAGTTTTTGCGAATTTTTGTTTTATTATGTTTTTATTCTCTTTAGTCCAAATGTTGCAAAATATATTATTCCAGAAATCATTACAATCATTGGCCCTGTAGGAATGTTATAATAATAAGACAATATTAATCCTAACATTCCCGAGAATATTGAAAATATTACTGAATATAAATGATATGTTCTCATATTTTTAGCTATATTTCTGCTTGAAGCCGCTGGCAATATCAATAGTGAATTTATTAATAATATTCCTATCCATCTTATAGATATCATTACTATTATTGCTATTAGTATTACAAAAATGTTATCTATTAATTTTATATTTATTCCTCTGCTTTTTGCTAGTGATGTATTTATACTTATTACATTTAGTTTGTTGAATGTAAAATACCAAAATATCATTACTGTTATAAATGTTAAAAATACATATAATATTTCTACATTTGTTATACTTAAAATATCTCCGACTAGATAACTTGAATATTTATTAAAGTTCCCACTTTGTGCAAGTATTGCTAGTCCTAAAGCTATCGCTATTGATGAAAACACACTTATTATTGTATCTGCCCCATATGTAGTTTTATTTTTTACCCAATTTAATAAAAGAGCAAATACTATTGCAAAAAATATCATAGATATATTTACATTTGATATTCCTAGTATTGTGCCAATTGCAATTCCACAAATTGCAGAATGTCCAAGTGCATCTGAGAAAAATGCCATTTTATTGTTTACTATCATTGTACCCAAAATAGCAAATATTGGTGATACTAATATTATTGCTATTAAAGCATTTTTCATAAATGTATAATTAATAAATTCAAATGGTAATATTGTTTCTAAAATACTATATATTACTTCCATATTATAATTCTCCAAATCTATTTTTAAATTCTAAGCTATTAAATACCTCGTCTGGTGTTCCCTCTTTTATTACTTCTTTATCTAACAATATGATTTTATCTGCATATTGCTTAGCTAAATCCAAATCATGTGATACTAATATAATTGACATATCATACTCTGTTTTCAGTTTATTTACTATTTGATAAAAATCTTTTATTCCATTGTTGTCTATTCCTGATACAGGCTCATCTAATATTAGCAAATTAGGGATTGGCTTTGTTGCCATTGCTATTAATACTCTTTGAAGTTCTCCGCCTGACAAATCACCTATGCTTTTATCTATTAAATGTTCTACTCCAAATATTTTAAGATGATCTTTAATCTCTTTGTATACTTTTTTGTCCTTTTTCATAAACACAGGTATGTATGAAATACAAGCTGCAAACATATCAAAAACAGTTGTAGGCATATGTTTCTCTATATTAAGCTTTTGTGGAACATATCCTATTTTTATTCTTTTAGTTAAATTATCTTTTTGGTCTATAAAAGTAATATTTCCTGTATGCTCTATTTCTCCTAATATGGCTTTTAGCAATGTAGTTTTACCTGCTCCATTTTTTCCAATAATAATTGTTAACTCTCCACAATGTATGTGAATATTAATATTTTTTATTATTACATCTTTGCCAAATTTAACACTTATATTATTAATTTTAGTGCAATGTAATCCACAAGCTTTTTTTTGACTCATATTAATCTTCATTCCCCTCTACATCTTTTAATATCCTAATATTTTCTTTCATTTCATTTATATATGAAGTATTATTAATTTCTCCATTTAGACTTGTATTTAATTTATATATTTTCGCTCCTGTTTCATTTGCAATAATTTCTGCATTTTTAATGTTATTTTCTTTACCTACTAAAATTATTTTAATATCTTCATTTTTCATCTCATCAATAAGCATTCTTAAATTTTCAGCTGATACTGAACCCTCATCATGATCTGTATGCAATGAAGTCACTTTTAAATTTATATCTTTTGCTAAATACTCCAACGCTTCATTTAAGCATACTGCTCTTTCTCCACTTAATCCTTTTAACTCTGCATTATACATTTCTTTCAATTTTTTAAGAGATTTTATATATTCCTCTGTGTTTTTTACATATATTTCTCTATTTTCTGCATTTTCTTGAATTAATACCTGCGATATTTTTTCCACTTGCATTATATAGTTATCTATACTCGTCCAAATATGTGGATTTATTTCATCCTCTTTAATCAAATTTGTTATATCTTCACTTGAATTTAATATTTTTAAATTTGGATATATAGATAATATTTTATCCATAAATATCTCTAACCCCAATCCATTTTGTACAAATATATCTGCATTTTCTATTTTTTTCATATCATTAGTTGTAATAGTATAATCATGTATACATCCCACATTTTGTTCTGCCATATTCACTAATTCTATATTTTGAGCACCTTCTGTTATATTTTTTGCCATTATATATATTGGATAAAAAGATGTTACTATTTTATAATTTTCTTTTTGTGTTTGTGTAGCAGTACATCCTACAAGCATAAACAAACTAATTACTAAAATTATTAATATTGCAATTACTCTTCTCAACTCTTTTTCACCTCTCTTTGTCACTTTGGGGACGTTCCTTTTTGTGACATTTTGTCAATCTGGGGACAGTCCTACTTTCTAATTACTATAGCTACTAAGGAAATATCCCTTTTTCCTATTCTTTAGAAGGTCTGTCCCTCAAGTGACAAAATGTCACAAAAAGGAACGTCCCCATTTACCAAAATTTAAAATATGGGAACATAGTTATATGTCCCCACTTTATTATCGTTCTATTATTATTCTTGAGTATATGGTAATACTGCAATTTGTCTTGCTCTTTTAATAGCCAAAGTTATATCTCTTTGGTGTTTTGCACATGCTCCAGTTGCTCTTCTTGGAAGTATTTTTCCTTTATCATTGATAAATTTTTTCAACTGGTCTACATTTTTATAATCTAATGCTAAATTTTTATCAGCACATAATGGACAAACTTTTTTTCTAACTTTTCTAAATTTAGGATTAAAATCTTCATCCATATTGTTATTTCTGTTATTATTTCTTTTATTTTTCTTATTATCTGCCATTTTTCTTTTCCCTCCTACTTGTTAAAATGGTAGGTCATCTCCTGAAGATATTTCAAAATCCGAATTTGGATTAGCAGATGGCATTGCTCCAAACGTTGCGTCAAAGCTTCCGGCTGTTTCTCCATCTCTTTTGCTATCTGCAAAATATGCTTCTTCTGCCACAACCTCTGTTATGTAGTGCTTTTGACCTTGCTCATCATCCCAATTTCTTGTTTGAATTCTTCCTATTATTCCTACTTGTTGACCTTTTTTAAAATATTTACTACAGAATTCACCTAGTTTACTCCATGCAACTATATTAATGAAATCTGCTTGTCTTTCTTCTCCTGGTTTAGTAAATCTTCTATTTACTGCCAAACTAAAAGAAGCTACTAATGTATTGTTTGTTTGAGTATATCTAACTTCTGGATCTCTTGTTAATCTTCCCATTAAAATTACTTTATTCATACTACACCTTACCTTTCAATTTAAGGCCCCCGAATTTTAATTACTCTTCTACTTTTACTACTATAAATTTTAGTACTTCATCTGTTATTCTGTAATTTCTTTCAAGTTCTGCAATTAATTCTGGTTTAGCTTCAAAGTTAATTATTATATAATAACCTTCTTTATTTTTCTTGATTTCGTAAGCTAATTTCTTTTTACCTAATTCATCAACTTTTTCGACTTTACCAGCATTATTAATCAAATCTGTAAATCTTTCTACTAAAGTCTTAATTTTTTCTGCATCAACAGATGGATTAATAATGATAACACTCTCGTATTTATTCATTATTTTCACCTCCTTATGGATTATAGCCTGCTATAAAATAGCAAGCAAGGATGGCTTTTAGCCATTTATAACGCTTAATATTGTATCATATATTTTTATATAGTGCAAGTTTTTTCATAAAAAAATCCGAGCAATGTAACAATATTACATTGCTCGGACTAAGAGCCCAATTTGATTATTCCTCTATTAGCTTCAATCCAGCCTTTTGAAGAACTTTTAGGTTCTCTGGGTAGTATAGCGTGATAAAGAAACCTTCTTTTGTGACATACCAGATTTCGTTTTCATAACCATCATCGCATTTGACAATGATCATAGTACCTATATCTTCTGGTTTTCCAAATATGATTACTCTTCCACCATACCATACTTCTTGTGGATTCTCTATAAAATCCGCTCCACCAATGAGTTTCTTGTCATCTACTATGATGTCTTCGCCTATCTCAAGAGGTGTAAATCCTTGTTCTTTCAGTATTTGGACATTGCTATCACTGTATTTAACAATATAAACAAGTCCTTCATGGAAGAATAAGATTTCTCCATCTCCATTCTCATATACGATTCCAATGAATTTTTTATCGTTTTCTTTTGGATCGTATTTTTTATTTTTGATGGTTAATATTCCATCATATGCGTCCAGAACTTTTCCTTTAAGACCAAGTATTGCCATGTTGTCTTTCCTTTCTCCATTGCTCTTATTCAAGGTACTAAAAAGCAATAGTTATTTTGTTGTCATTTCTTGGGCATGACTAGCTACTCGCCTTGAAATAATATTTTACCACCCTTTGCTTTCATAAAAGATATTTTTACAAAAATCTCTTTTTGAAGCTTCCTCGAATTGCCATAATTAACAATTACTTTATATAGTGTATCACTTTAAGCTTGTTTTGTAAACCTTTTATGGTACTTTTCTTTCAATAGTGAGTAACTCATATCTTTTATTTTCCATTACTACTAAATACCACATATATCCAATTATTATTACTATTGCTATATTTTTTAAATATAATATAGCAACACTACTTATTGCTGTTAATATTATAACTGTCGCATTTGCTATTTTATTTGTATATTTTCGTGCTTTTTCTAAGCCTAAATAAATATGTAATACTTCTTTTAGTATTCGTCCTCCATCCATTGGATATATTGGAATTAAGTTAAATATTCCAATTAGGATATTTGAATATATTATGTTTTGATTAAACTCTGTATTTTTAAGTGGTAATATTGTAGATAATATTATCATTATTAAGTTAGTTATAGGCCCCGCTAATGCAATTATCGCTCTTTTTACACATAAAGCAGTTCCTCTTCTTATCTTCTTATTATATTCTTCACAATGTATTTTAAATTCTATTTGTAGTCCATATGGTGTAATATTTATTGACATCGGCTTAAATCCTAATAATATTCCTATTATCAGATGTCCAATTTCATGTATGAAGGCAAATAACATTAATATTGCATATATTTTTATTTGTTTTGTTATTAAATATATTATTGCAAAGAGAAATATTTTTAAATCTATTTTTATGCTCATTTTTTCCTTTCTAAGGTCATTAGTAGATATCATTCACTCTGACCTGAATTTTAGAATTCCATTACATATTCTGGGTTTATAACTCTTTCTTCTTTTATTATTTCAAAATGGAGATGTGGACCTGTGGCTTTTCCTGTCTCACCTACTTCTGCTATCTCATCACCTTGTTCTACTCTATCGCCTTCCTTTACTAAAAGTTTACTGCAATGCCCATATAGTGTTTTTACTTTATCATCTTTTATTACTATGTAGTTTCCGATAATCCCTATCTGTTGCAGCTATTATTACTTCTCCACCCATTGCTGCTTTTATTTTAGTACCTGTTTCTGCTCCCAAATCAATTCCTTGGTGATTCTCTGATACTATATCTGTTGGCTCTCTTTTTCCAAATCTTGATGTTACAACTCCTTTTATTGGTAAAATCAAATTATAGTTTTCTTTTATGTACTCCGCATCTAATTCCATCTGTGTTTTTTCGGCAGATGGTTCTGTTACCGCTGCCACTATCTCCACATTTCCGCCGTCCACCCACACCATTTATTTCACTTTGCTCAACATTTTCATCTTGCATATCATTTCCATCTGTATTTTCAGCATCTACATTTTCTACATTATTTTCTATTTCTTCACTTAATGGCTTTTTGTTGTCTATATATACTAGTGCTTTATTGTATAAATTGCTAAAATTAATATCATATTTTAGTATCTCTGAAGTTTTATTCATCACTTCTTCTGAAAATATGTAATTATTATTTTTTATAAGATAAAATATAAAATAAATTACTGTACAAATTAATAATTGTAATATCATCTTTTTCAACAATGGCCAAGTTGTTCTTTGTCCAGAATTTACTGTAGCAGAAGATACTCTTACATTTTTATTTTTCCTTTTATTATATATTTCTTCTGCTCTTCTTATTCTTTCTTCTACACTTATGACTTTTTCCATAATAAAAACACCTCTTCCTTTGTAAGGTTTTTTTAATGTATATTCTGTAAAGAGATGTTTTATAACTAATTTATATTAAATTTAATATTAAACTAATAAATAATATTATACTTAAACATATATTTATTTTTTTCGATAATTCATATTTGCTTTTTATTGCTTCAAGTTTTTCTTTTTTATTATTCCTTTCCATTCTTGATATATATTCTGCAATTAGCATTTCTGCTTCTTTTGTTATATAATTATCAAATTTATGTTTTTCGCTTTCGATATCTGTCTTTCCTTTATTTTCTATATATTCTGGCTTTTTTATTTTTTGATTTTGTTTTAAAACAACAATTGCCTCTTCAACTAAGTTAGATGGTAAATCTTTAAGCATTACTATATTTCTCATATTCTCCATTTATATATATACCTCCACTTTTTTGATATATATAAATTATTTCCACTTTTGTTATGTTTATGCAAAACTATTTATTACTTGGCTAATTCCCTCTGAAACAATATTGGCTAATTTTTCTATTTGCCATAAATTTATTGAATTTAGTTCTTGCAAATTTATTAATATACTTTTACTGGTTTTTGCTACTATTCCTTTTATGTTTATATGTGAATTGCAATATATTCCATTTTTTATTGCTTCTCCTAAAAATATGCCTCCCCAGTTTACTAATATTTTTCCCACATCTGCATTTTTTCCCATTGCAGAGTCTATACTAATTATACATGGATTTTTATATTTGTCTTTTATATTTTTCCAAGTCTTTTCTATATTCATATAGTTTACTGGATTTTCTAAAGTTCCCCACACATTAACTTTTGTGTTTAATTTCGTTTTTAGTTTATTTCCTACCATAGGTCCTAAACTATCTCCTATTATTTTATTACTCCCTACACAAATAAATATTAAATTAGTAAAATTATTTTTTAAGCTTAACCTATATAATTTACTACCAAAGTTCGCAACAAATTGTTCGTTCGCCATACCATTTCGTCCTCCATAATTTTTATATATTCTTATTCTCTATTTGCCGATATTATTATATTAATGTTTTCATTTTTAGAATATTTTTTTATTATGCTTTCTGAAAAACTTGCTACTTCATTGGAAAGTATTATGGTATTGTATCTATTCTCAATAAGTTCTTCTATTTTATCGTCTGTTTGCTCTAAATTTTGCAATTTAAAAACATCAAAACCTAATTTTTCTGGTAATGAAAAACTTTTATTGTCTTTTTCGTATTTTATCCAAGAGACTTTCATAATTAATATCATTTCCTCTCAAATTATTAATTACTTTTTATTAGTTTCTGATGTTTGTTATCTTTTTATTCAGTTATTTTCTTTTCATTTTTTTAATTTCTTCTTTAGTTACTTTATCTACTCTATAAGATTCTGCAATTTTTTGTAAAGCTTTATTATATGTAAAATTATCCAATTTAGTATTTTGTAAAAATTTTAATGTTTTTTCTCTATATTTCACAAATGCTATTGATATTGCCCAAGCAACCGCCATTTGAACATAGTACTTATTACTCTTTATATTATTTAATATTTTTAAAGCTTTGTCTATATATTGTTCCTCTAAATAATAATTAAGTAACATTACTATTGCAAATCTTACTTCAAACTCTTTAGAAGAATTAAAATATTTTTGAATATATTTCCACATTACTTCCATATTTTTTTTAGTAAATTTAAATGTAGATACAGAACAATCACATACTGCCCAATTGTCTATATTAGGTACAAATTTATCTAAATATTTTATTCTTTCTTCTATAGTTAATTGCATGTATCCTATAACAAATCCTTGTAGCATACGTTCTTCATAATATTCAAATTGATATTTCTCCAAAAATTCTTTTCCATTTGTATTAGCTATTTCTTTTGCCATTCTTCTTAGTTCTGGTATTCTTACCCCAATCATATTTTTTGCATTTGGACATAGGCTACTATGAAATTTTTTGTACTCTTGATCTGATAATGAATTTAATTTTTTTCTAATTTCTTGCATTTCAATCATCATCCTTTTACACTATTCTAATAACTTTAATATTTCCTCATCTTTTTTTAGTTCTTCTGATAAAATATATTCCCTTGCTTTTTTATTTTGTTTTATTGCCTCAATTACCACCTCTTTGTCTTGTCTTAATCTACTACTTGCATATTTTAATATTATTCCTTTATTTTTTACTGCCTCTAAAACTACTTGTTTGTCATCTCTTAAACTCTGAGAAGCGTAATATAATGCTTGTCCACTTTTTTGTACAGCTGCTAAAACTATATCTTTATCATCTTGCAATTTTTCATTAGCATAGCATATGGTCCACCCAACTTTTTTAACCGATTCTAAAACAATATCTTTATCTCCTTTTAAAGTAGTACCTGCAAACTCTAAAGCTTCTGCATTATTTTTTATTGCCTCCCAAACTAGTTCTTTATCCTCTTTTAGTTCATCACTTGCTAAATCTAATAATTTGCCTTCTGTTTTAACTTTATTTAAAACATATTCTCTGTCATTATTTCTTTCAATTTTGAAATCTACTTTATCCATATTGTTTCATCTCCACCGCACATATTTTTCTTTACTCACTATACAGTATATAATTTTAAAAAACAAGCGAACATCTCAAATTTTTATAATTGACTTTTTGGGATTTTTGTCATATTATGTTATATATTGTTTATAGAAAGGATTGATTTTTGATATGTTAAAAGAATTTAAAGAGTTCGCTACTCGTGGGAATATATTTGATATGGCTATTGGTATTATTATAGGTGGCGCTTTTCAAAAAATAGTTACATCTTTAGTTAATGATATTGTTATGCCCACAATATCTATTATTACTGGAAAAGTGGATTTTTCCACATTAGAATTTACAATAGGTGATATTTCTATTAAATATGGTAATTTTATAACATCTATTATTGACTTTTTAATTATAGCTTTTTCTATTTTTATTGCAATACGCTCAGCAAATAAAATAAATAAGAAATTGGCTGATACCGCAAAGGGTAATTTTGAAAAAATATCTAAAAAGAACAAAGAAAAATTAGAAGAGTTATCTAAAAAAAGTAAATTATTTAAGAAAAAAGAGAAAGAGGAAGAGCCTGCACCTGAGCCAACAACTAAAACTTGTCCTTTTTGTTATACTGAAATCAATTTTAAAGCAACAAGATGCCCTAACTGTACATCAGATTTAAAATAGGTTAAATATTTATATAAGAAGAAAAACCAGACTTTTCGGTTTTATCCGATTAGTCTGGGACATTTTTTAATTAAGTACATATAATTTCTTCTTATTTTACATATTCATTTAATGGTTTTACCCTATAATTTAGCTCTCCCATTTTTTCTGTTGTTACATATCCAGGTTCTGCATTTATTACATCTGGTATTCTGTTTACTACAGTAGCACAAGTCAATTCTACTGTTGATGGTCTCGCTACAACTATTGTTGTATTTGGTTCTCCATAAATTGTCCATTCATTTTTGTCATAATCTTCTTTTGAATATACTTTTCCTATGCATTCTGTTTCTAAAATAATTCCTTCTTTTGTTTGTGTTGTAACAACTGCACTCATTCCTGTTGCTTGTCCTGCTTTTACTGTCATACCCAATGTAGAAGACTCAATATCCTCTTTATAAGTTTGTGGTACACATTTTTGTGTTTGCTCTATTTCTGTCAAGCCTAATTTTGAACAAAGCCATCCATTTACATTCCACATATATGATGGTAAAAATTTTCCATTATTAATTAATTCTATTCTTTCTTTTTCACTAATATTATCTGCTGCTGCAACTTCTTTTTCAAATTCTTCTAGTGTAAGTCCTGCTCCATGTGCTTTTGCTAAAGCTATTCCGTAATCCTCTACATTATAGCTTGAACTTCCAACTATTTTTGTTATTTTTTGTGTAGAACCTGCAATTGAGCTTATTAATTGTCCCCAATATATGTCTTGATATCCACTTCCTGTAATTGTGCATCCATTTTTCTTTGCTAATTCATCAATATTCCTTGTAGCTATTGGGGTTGAGTTTTCTGGATAAAATGCTTCTTCACAGGTTGTTATTGCATTAACTCCTAATTTAGCACATAACATTAAAGCATCTTTTACATCTTCTATTAGGCTCATAGTTGTTACTATTGCTATATCTGGTTTTGTATTTTTTATCATTTCTTCAGCATTTTCTAATGCTGTTACTGTAACATTTTTCTTATCAGCAATCCCCATTATTTCTGAAATATCTTTTCCTATAACATTGGGGTTTACGTCTATTGCGCCAACAATTTCTCCCCCTTTTTCTAGTACATATCTCATTGTGTATACTGCCATTTTGCCCGTACCAAATTGTATAACTTTTACTTTTCTATCCATACATATCTCTCCTTTGTTTAAAATTTATAGTTAAATTATATACTATTTACGTTATTTTATACAAGTACTGATTAATATTTATTAATTAACTTATTTTTGTTTTATTGCTAGTATTTTGCTTTTTTACGTGTTATAATACTTATATATTTTATATGGGAGTGAGTATTGTGAAATTAACATCAGATAATGAAACTTTAGCAGAGGGTAAAGTTATAATTTTATATATTTTGAATAAATTGCCTAACCCTGTTTCTAATGAAAGTTTATATAAGCTTGTACTTTCTATAAATGATATGAATTATTTTTATTTTCAACAGTTTTTGTTAGATTTAATTAATAATAAATATATTGAATTTTTTAATAATGGTATTCATACTATTTATAAAATAACAACTTTGGGCAAAAACGTTTTAGAACTTACTGAGGATATTTTACCAGGAATTTTAAAATTACAAATAGATACTGAATTAACAACTGCCAAAAATGAAAGCTCTGTTATTGCTGAGTACACCCCTCGCAGTGAGAATAATTATGTTGTAAGCTGTAAAATTATAGAAAACAATGAATGTTGTTTTGAACTGAAAACTACAGCTCCATCTAGAGAACAGGCTAAAAAAATTGTGAATAATTGGGAAAATAATTCCAACAAAATATATGGAAAAATTTTAAGTATACTTACACAAGAAAATTAATTCTACATATATATCAAATGTCTTATTTGGTATATATTACCTTTGCTTTTTACATTAGAATTATGTTAATATTAATATAAGAACATCTTAAGAGAGGTTGATGTAAATATGAATAAGGTTTTGAAAGAATTAAAATCTTTTGATAAATTAATATTAAAAACTGTAAAATCCGGAGTTAAATACTGTTTTTTATTTTGTATATTAGCCATATTTCTTTTACTTATTTATAAATTTTATGCTTCTCCTATATTTTATTACATAGGAATTTCTTTATTTCGCTCTGGTTTATTTTTTATAGTTGCCTTTATTATGTGCGGAGTTGTGTTTAATCACATAAAAAAAGATTTGAAATGTTAAAAAAATTCGAAAGCAAAAGCTTTCGAATTTTATTCTTTATTTAATTCCTCTAAAAACATTTTATTAAGTATTTGTGGATTTGCCTTTCCCTTTGTTTCTTTCATAGCTTGTCCTACTAAAAATCCTAGTGCTCTGTCTTTTCCTGCTTTATAATCACTTATAGATTGTGGGTTTTTATCTAATATTTTTAGCACTACCTCTTTAATTGCTCCTTCATCTGAGATTTGAACCCATCCTTTCTCTTTTATAATATCTTCTGGATTTTTTGGATTTTCAAATAACTCCTCTATTATCTTTTTTGCAATTGCTGAACTTATTGTTCCTTTATCTATTAGCTCAATTACTTTAGCTAATTCTTTTGAAGTAAATGGTATTTCATTTGCTTCTATCTCTTTTTCATTTAATATTCTTGAAATATCTGATAAGATCCAATTTGCTATTGCTTTTGGCTTACCATATATATTTAATGTTCCTTCAAATAAATCTGACAAATATTTAGATGCGGTTAGTAATGTAGCATCTTTTTGTGATAGCCCATAGTCTTCCAAATATCTTTTCTTTCTTCTTTCTGGTAATTCTGGTAATGTTTTTTTAACATTTTCAATATATTCATCTGACAATCTTATTGCTACCAAATCCGGCTCTGGGAAATATCTATAATCTTGTGCATCTTCTTTATCTCTCATTGGAAAAGTTCTTCCTGATACATCATCCCATCTTAGTGTTTCTTGTTCTACCTTTCCCCCATTTTCTAATACTTCTATTTGTCTTTCTACTTCATATTCTATTCCTCTTACAATTGCTCTAAATGAGTTCATATTTTTCATTTCTGTACGTGTTCCATATTCTTTTGCACCTTTTTTTCTTACAGAAACATTTACATCTGCTCTAAAAGATCCCTCTTGCATTTTGCAGTCTGATACTTCTATATATTCTAGAATAGATTTTAACTTTCTTAAATATTTTTCTGCTTCTTCGCTTGAACGTAAATCTGGTTCTGAAACTATCTCTATTAAAGGCACTCCTGCCCTATTTAAATCTACTAAGCTTCCTCCGCTTAATTCACTATGGTTTAGCTTTCCAGCATCTTCTTCTATATGAATTCTTGTAAGTCTTATTTTCTTTTTTTCTCCATTTTCTTCTTCTATCTCCACATACCCTCTTTCACAAAGTGGTTTATCAAATTGTGATATCTGATATGATTTAGGAAGATCTGGATAAAAATAATTTTTTCTATCATTTTTACAATTTCTTGATATTTCACAATTAGTTGCCAGTCCAGCTTTTACAGCATATTCTACTACTTTCTCGTTTAATACTGGTAATGTTCCTGGCATTGCCATACAAATTGGACATGTATGTGTATTGGGTTCTGCTCCAAACTCTGTAGGGCATGGGCAAAATATTTTTGTTTTTGTTGAAAGTTCTGCATGTACTTCTAACCCTATTACAACCTCATAATCTTCTCTAGCCATTGTTGTTCTCCTCCTCTAAATTAATTACAAATTATTCTCATATAATAGTCTAAATTTATTTAAAATTAGGCTTATAATTTTCTCTAAATTTAATCTCTTGTTCAAGTGTATATGCTGCATTTAATATTTTCTCTTCTTCAAACTTATTTCCTATAAGTTGCATTCCTATTGGCATGCCATTATTATCTACTCCCACTGGTACAGATATTGCTGGAAGACCTGCTATATTTACTGGAACTGTACATATATCTGCCAAATACATCTCTAAAGGATTATTTGATTTTGCACCTATTTCAAATGCTGCTGTTGGTGCTGTTGGTGTAAGTAATATATCATATTTTTTAAATGCATCATTAAATTCTTTTTGTACTAGTGTACGAACCTGTTGTGCTTTTTTATAATATGCATCATAATATCCAGAAGAAAGTACATATGTACCTAATATAATTCTCCTTTTTACTTCACTTCCAAAAGCCTCACTTCTAGAATTTTTATATATATCTTTTAAATTTGAAAAATTCTTTGTTCTATATCCATAACGAATTCCATCAAATCTTCCTAAATTTGAGCTTGCTTCTGCACAAGCTATTATATAGTAAGTTGCTAAAGCATAATCTGCAATACTTAATGAAAATTCTTCTACTTCTGCACCTAATTGTCTATATTTTTCTATCGTTTCTTCTAACTTCGCTTTTACCTCTACATTTATTCCATCACTAAAATATTCTTTTGGTATACCTATTTTTAATCCTTTAACATCATTTTTTAAGCACTTTGTATAATCTTTATCATTAATTTTTTCTGAGGTTGTATCTTTTTCATCATGTCCTACTATTACATTTAATAAAATTGCTGCATCTTTTACATCTTTTGTAATTGGTCCTATTTGATCAAGAGATGAAGCAAACGCTACTAAGCCATATCTTGAAACCAATCCATATGTTGGTTTTAGTCCCACTACTCCACAAAATGATGCAGGCTGACGTATTGAACCACCTGTATCTGACCCCAATGCCCAAGGTACTAAATTAGCAGCAACTGCTGCTGCACTTCCACCAGAAGAACCACCTGGAACATTTTTTAAATTCCATGGGTTTTTTGTTACTTTAAAAGCCGAGTACTCTGTAGAACCTCCCATTGCGAATTCGTCTAAATTTAATTTGCCCAAATTTATTATGCCTTTACTTTCTAATTTTTCTATTACTGTTGCATCATATGGTGATACAAAATTTTCTAGCATTTTTGAAGCACATGTTGTTTTTATATTTTTTGTACATATATTGTCTTTTATTCCTATCGGAATACCCGCTAATTCAGATAAATTTTCTTTTTTTTCTATACTCTCTGCTTCTTTTAAAGCTTCCTCTGTTAATAGTGTTATAAATGCTTGTACATCTTTTTCTTTTTCATTTATTCTATCTATATATGCTTTGTTTATTTCTGTTACTGTAAGCTCTTTATTTTTTATTTTTTCAACTAACTCATGCACTGTTAATTCTGTAATATCCATTGTTCTCCTCCTTTAATTTTGATGTTAATTATTTAATGTATAACATCTAATTTCCAACCTCTATTGTATTACCTTTGGTATTTTAAACATATTTGCCTCTTGTTCTGGCGCATTTTTTAATAGTGCTTCTATATCTTCAAATGGTTTTATTTCATCTTTTCTAAATATATTACAATTTTCATTTACTCCTATTGTCTCTTCCATGTCACTTACTGGTGCTTTACCTACAATATTAGCAAAATTCAAAATATCTTGAAGATGTAGTAAATATGTATCTATCTCTTTATCTTTTAAATTTAAGCTTGCTAAATTTGCAATGTGTAATAATTCTTCTTTACTAACTTTCATGTATACTCACGTTCCTTTCAATATGTAAACAATTATATATATTTTTTTACTAAAATTCAAGTTATATCTAAAAAATGTTTAATTTATGCCAAATGGTGCCAAAGGGGACGGGGAATTTTGGCACATTTCATTTTGAAAATTAAATTGCTTTTTCCTTTGCAATAAAATAGTGCCAAAATTCCCCGTCCCCTTTGGCACTATTTTTGCTTATATATTATTTCCATAATAGCTATCTAATAATATTTGCTTTAACTCACTTACTAGTGGTAATCTTGGATTTGCTGTTGTACATTGGTCTTCAAAAGCTCTATCTGCTAACATATCTACTTTGTCCAAAAATTCTTTTTCATCTATACCTGCATCCTTAAAATTTGATGGAATTCCTAAATCTGAATTTAATCTTTTTATTTCATTTATTAATGACCATACTCCTTCTTCATTTGTATATGCTGGAAAGTTCATTTTTCTTGATAAATCCGCGTATTTTTGGTCCGCAATAAAATATTCATATTTAGGGAATGAAACAAACTTTGTCGGCTTTTGACTATTGTACTTAATAACATAAGGAAGAAGAATTGCATTTATTCTTCCATGTGGTAAGTGAAACTCTCCTCCTATTTTATGTGCTAACGAATGATTTATTCCTAAGAATGCATTTGTAAATGCCATTCCTGCTATTGTACTTGCATTATGCATTTTTTCCCTTGCCACTTTATTACTTCCATTGTTATACGCTTCTCTTAAATTCTTGAATACTAATTCAAAAGCTTTTTCTGCTAGTCCATCTGTGTAATCTGATGCCATATTAGAAACATATGCTTCTATAGCATGTGTTAAAACATCCATACCAGTATCTGCTGTTATTCCCTTAGGCAAACTCATTACTAAATCTGGATCTACGATTGCTACATCTGGTGTTAATTCATAATCTGCTAATGGATACTTTTTATTAAGTTTTTTATCTGTAATAACTGCAAACGAAGTTACTTCTGAGCCTGTGCCTGAAGTTGTAGGTATTGCTACCATTTTGGCTTTATTACCTAATTTAGGAAATTTATATGTTCTCTTCCTGATATCCATAAATTTAAGTTTTAATCCTTCGACATCTGCCTCTGGGTGCTCATAAAATAACCACATTCCTTTTGCAGCATCTATTGGACTTCCTCCACCTAATGCAATTATTACATCTGGCTTAAATTCCTTCATCATTTCTACGCCTTTATTAATTGTTTCAAACGATGGGTCTGATTCTACATCTGCAAAAATTTCTGAATGTACATATTCTTTTCTTTTTCTTAAGTAATATAATATTTTATCTACATATCCCAGTTTTACCATTGATTCATCTGTTACTATGAATGCTCTTGTTATATTTGGCATTTTTTCTAAATATCCTATAGAGCCTGCTTCAAAATAAATTTTTTCTGGAACTTTAAACCACTGCATATTTACCCTTCTTTTTGCAACTCTTTTTATATTTATTAAATTAACAGATGATACATTGGCTGTTGTTGAATTTCCTCCAAATGTTCCACAACCTAATGTTAATGATGGCATATTTGTATTATATATATCTCCTATGGCTCCGTGCGTAGATGGAGAATTTACTATTATTCTTCCTACTTTAACTTTTTCTGAAAATTTTAATATTGTTTGCTCATTCTCTGAATGAATAACAGCAGAATGTCCAAGTCCACCAAATTCTATAAGTCTTTCTGCTATGTTTATTCCTTCATCTGCATTTTCTACAATATAGTATGCTAAGACTGGGCTTAACTTTTCTTTTGAGAATGGATATTCTATTCCAATTCCGTTTTCTTTAAGAACTAATACTTTTGTATCTATTGGAACTTCTATTCCTGCACCTTTTGCTATTTGATATGGGCTTTTTCCTACTATATCTGCATTTAATGCACAACCTTTTTCTTCTATAAACATACTATTTCTTAAAGTATTTGTTTCATCTTGTGACATAAAATAGCATCCTGCTTCTTTCATAAGTCTTTCAAATTCTTCATGTATTTCTTTATCTACTATGACAGATTGTTCAGAAGCACATATCATTCCATTATCAAATGATTTTGACATTACTAAATCATTAACAGAAGTTTTTAAATTTGCTGTTTTATCTATATAACAAGGCACATTGCCTGGTCCTACTCCTAGTGCTGGCTTTCCGCAAGAGTATGCTGCTTTTACCATTCCTGTGCCACCTGTTGCCAATATTAAATTCACATCTGGATGATGCATAAGCATTTTTGTTGCTGTAACAGATGTTTCTTCTATCCATAAAATGCAATTTTCTGGTGCCCCTGCTGCTACTGCTGCATCTCTTAATATTTTAGCTGCTGCTACACTACATTTTTGAGCTGATGGATGAAATCCAAATATTATTACATTTCTTGTCTTTGCTGCAATTATTGATTTAAACATCGTTGTTGAAGTTGGGTTTGTAACAGGTGTTACACCTGCAATAATTCCAACAGGTTCTGCTATTTCTACATAACCCTCTTCTTCATTTTCGTTAATTACACCTACAGTTTTATCATATTTTATACTATGATATATATATTCTGTAGAAAACATATTTTTAGTTATTTTGTCTTCATAAATTCCTCTATTTGTTTCTTCAACTGCCATTTTCGCAAGCTCCATATGATGCTCCAATCCTGCCATTGCCATTTGTTTCACTATATTATCGACTTGCTCTTGAGTTAAATCCATATATTCTTCTGAAGCTATTTTGGCTTTTTCTACCAGTTTATCTATCATTTCTTTTATTCTGTTTTTCTCTTCTTCTGTAATTTCAATAGACATATTATCTCATCCTTTCTGGCAAAATTTCCTTAGTTATATTATTTGCACTTATTAATTATTATATACTAATGAATTTAAAAGTCAAGAATTAGAATCTTCTTTTTATGTTGATTTATAAAACTTTTCTCCCACATTTTGTTTGTATATTTTTAGATTTTCTAAATTTTATTATTTATTTCTAATATTTACTTTTTAATATAATTATTATATAATGTTTTAAATTATTGATGAGGAGAGAGTTTTATGATATATGACTTTAAAAATATAGATAAAAAATGGCAAAATAAATGGTATAGTGAAGGAACTTTTTTTGCTAAAGATGATCCTTCCATGAAAAAATGGTATGGGTTAGTTGAATTTCCTTATCCATCTGGTCAAGGTCTTCATGTTGGTCATCCTAGAAGCTATACGGCTTTAGATATTATTGCTAGAAAAAAAAGGATGGAAGGATATAATGTTTTATATCCTATTGGTTTTGATGCTTTTGGCTTACCAGCTGAAAATTATGCTATAAAAAATCATGTTCATCCTAAAATTACAACTGAGAAGAATGTAAATCATTTTAGAGAACAATTAAAATCTTTAGGCTTTTCATTTGATTGGTCAAGAGAAGTAAACACAACAGATCCCAATTATTACAAATGGACTCAATGGATTTTTATTCAATTATTTAAAAAAGGGTTAGCATATAAAACAACTATGCCTATTAATTATTGTACTGGTTGTAAAGTTGGTTTAGCAAATGAAGAAGTTGTAAATGGTGTTTGTGAAAGATGTGGCAGTGCAGTTGTTCAAAAAGAAAAAAGTCAATGGATGTTAAAAATTACAAATTATGCTCAAAGATTAATTGATGACCTAGATGAAGTTAATTTTTTAGATAAAATTAAAGCACAACAGATTAATTGGATTGGCAGAAGTGAGGGTGCAGAAGTTAAATTTAAAATTGCTAATTCTGATGAGGAGTTAACAGTTTATACTACAAGACCAGATACTTTATTTGGTGCTACTTATATGGTTGTTGCTCCTGAGCATGAGTTTATTAATAAATTAAAAGATAGAATTACAAATTTGGAAGAAGTTGAAGAATATAAAAGATTAGCTAGTTTAAAATCTGACTTTGAACGTTCTGAATTAAACAAAGAAAAAAGTGGAGTTGAAATTAAAGGAATTAAGGCAATAAATCCTTTAACTGGTAGAGAAATTCCTATTTGGGCTTCTGATTATGTTTTAATCACATATGGTACAGGAGCTATTATGGCTGTTCCTGCACATGATAGCAGAGACTGGGAATTCGCCAAAAAGTTTAATTTGCCAATTATAGAAGTTGTTAGCGGTGGAGAAGATGTTCAAAAAAGTGCATTCACAGATGTTTCTTCTGGCACTTTAGTTAATTCTGGTTTTTTAAATGGCTTAAATGTAAAAGATGCTATGGAAAAAGTTATAGGATATTTAGAAGAAAATGGTATTGGAAAAAGAAAAGTGAATTACAAACTTCGTGATTGGGTATTTTCTAGACAACGTTATTGGGGCGAACCAATTCCAATGGTATATTGTGAAAAATGTGGTTGGGTTCCAATTCCAGAAGAAGAATTACCTTTGGTTTTACCAGATATTAAAGATTATGAACCTAGTGAAAATGGTGAATCTCCTCTTGCTAAGCAGACTGATTGGATTAACACTATTTGTCCACATTGTAAAGGACCTGCTAAAAGAGAAACAGATACTATGCCTCAGTGGGCTGGATCTTCTTGGTATTATTTAAGATATATGGATCCACATAATGATAAAGAACTAGTTTCTAAGGAAGCTTTGGAATATTGGTCTCCTGTTGATTGGTACAATGGAGGTATGGAACACACTACTTTGCATTTATTATATTCTAGATTTTGGCATAAGTTTTTATATGATATTGGAATTGTTCCTACAAAAGAACCTTATCAAAAACGTACTGCACATGGCATGATTTTAGGTTCAAATGGAGAAAAAATGTCTAAATCTAAGGGTAATGTTGTTAATCCAGATGATATTATAGAAGAATTTGGTGCAGATACTTTTAGAGTTTATGAAATGTTTATGGGGCCATTTGATCAAACTGCTCCTTGGTCTATGGAAAGTATTCGTGGCTGTGGTAAGTTTTTAGATAGAGTATGGAACTTGCAGGATATGTTAATAGAGGGCAATTCTTACTCTCCTGAATTTGAAAAAATGATGCACAAAGCTATAAAGAAAGTAAGTTCAGATATTGAAGAAATGAAATTTAATACTTGTATTTCTACTTTTATGACAATGGTTAATGAATTTTATAAATTAAAAAGAATAAATATTGCTGAATTTAAAACCTTTTTGCAACTATTAAATCCATTTGCACCACATATTACTGAAGAACTTTATGAAAGAATTGGTGCTGGTATTACAATTGCTGAAACAGAATGGCCTACTTATGATGAAGAAAAGACTATTGATGACGAAATAGAATTACCTATACAATTTAATGGAAAGTTGAAAGCTACTGCAAAAATTACAAGAGATACTGATGAAAGTACCGTAAAAGAACTTATACATGCTAATCCTACAGTTATAAATAATTTACAGAACAAGACAGTTATTAAAGAAATATATGTAAAAAATAAGATATATAATATTGTTGTAAAATAAACTGTAATGTTTTTGTAATATAAAAGTATTAGTTCTGTAATATTTTTATCTATGTTTTGTTGTATAATAGTATTGTAATTTGTACTAAGGAGAAATTTAAATGAATATAGAAAAAGAATTAAAGAAAAATGGGATTACAGTTATAAATAAGTTAGACACTTTAAGTGTTAATACTTTAGCAAAAAATATTGCCCAAAAACTATGTAGAGCTTTTCCAAATCAACACTTTATTGCCCAAAAATTATTTATAACTATTTCAAGAATTCCTATGTATTATGCAGAAATGCCAGAAGGTTTAGCTGAAGCAAACTACTTTTATAAAAATTCCTCTATATATTTTAAAGCAGGTCTTTCTATTGATGAAATAGAAAAATTCGCTATACATGAAGTTATTCATTATTTACAAGAAGTAAAAGACAGAAGAGGAAATTTGAAGAAACTAGGATTATGTGCTTTTATTAATTCTAAAGAATATGGTATGGCTTTAAATGAAGCTGCTGTTCAGCTTGCAACTTCTAAAGCACTAAGACATAACTACGAAATGGTTAAATATTATGATATAACTTTTTCAACAACTTCGCCATCTTACTATCCTGTACTTTGTAATTTGGTTTCACAATTAGTTTATATAACAAATGAAAATGATTTTTATGATAGTATGTTTTCTGCCACAACACAATTTCAAGAAAATATAATACAGGCATGTGGTGAAAAAGTTTTCTTTTATATACAAGATAATTTAGACGAAATTTTGTATACAGAAGAAAAAATAATAAATTTAAATAACAAGTTGCTTAACATCTCTTGTACAGATAGTCAAGCTGCAAGATATGGAAAAAAGATTTCTTTATACAAAAATAAATTAAAAAAATTATTTTTTGAAACACAAAATGTAATTTTCACTTCATATTTTGACAATGAATTGAAAAAATTAAATACAACTGCTGATATAGATGAATACAGATATAAGTTATATAATTACAAAAATTATTTAGGCTCTACAGATGGTTATACCTTTTTTAATGACTATTATGTTCAGCAAATGGAAGCTTTGGAAATTAAATATGATACAATTATAAATAATGTATCTTTAGTTCCTGTAAATAACTCTAAGTTACATGCACTTTTCAATAGTCTAAAAAACTTATTCTCTTTTGGCGGAGAAAAAAGGGTTAATGAGAATTAATATTACACCAAAATCACCTCTAGACTTATATATCTAGAGGTGATTTCTCATTTTTTATCTTCCTTCATCACCAATTTCTCTTTCTGAAACCAGTTTTGCTTTTGTTATAGTATACATTCCTGAAAGAGGGTCTTTTTCTTCCCAAGTATCTAAGTGCCATCCTGCTTCATTTATTGGTTCTTCCGAGTCTACAAATGACAGTTTTCCATCTTTATCTATTTTGATAGATTTATAATATAATTCATTATATATAGCTTCGGCATTTTTTCCACCTTTCATTATTTCTGTATAATATTTAAGCAAATCTTTTGTTTCTTTCCAACCAAACAATGATGATGTGAATCTTTCTCCATTTAGATTATATTCAAACCTAATCTGGTACTCCCCATCAGACACTCTTTTGGTATATAATCGTTGGTTTGCTGTTTCTTCAAATCCCAAAGCTTCTGATACTTTATCAGCTATTAGTCTAAGTGCAATTTTTGTTGCTTCTTCATCTGTATTATAATTCATTTTTGGCACTTTCTTTTCTTCATTTATATCATCTGAGTTTGTTTCATCTAAGTTTACTTCATCTAAGTTTGTTCCAGTTAATTCACTAACTTCTTCTGGCTCTCTCATATCTACTATAGTGTCTGGTAAACTCATTTCCTCATTGTCTTTATTTGCTTGCTTAATTATTCCTAAAGAAGCAGCTATTAAGCCCATTGTTAGTCCTACACCTAATGCAAATCTCCTCCTTTTATACTTTATATCTTGATTTAATTTTATTTTTCGTTTTGGTCTTTTATTTTGTGGTCTTTTGTTTTGTGGTACTTGTAGACCTCTTATGAACTCTTCTCTTCCCATATAAATCTCCCCTATCCTTTGTATTTATTTTATAATATCAAACTATATTATTTATGTCAAATATTATTGTTTAAAAAACTTTCTATATTTTCGGCTGTATCTCTTCCACTTCTCGCTGCCCATGCTACTGTTGGTTTTTCGCCTTTTATATCTCCCCCTGCAAAGATTTTCGTATTACTTGTTTGATTTTTATTGTTTACTTTTACATATTTGTCTTGTGTAAGCTCTATACCTAATTTATTTAATACCTGTATATCTGTTTTTGAGCCCAATGCCATTATAACATAATCCACATCTATTATATAGTTACTATCTTTTATTTCAACTGGCGATTTTCTTATTTCTCCCTCTTTTTGCATTAGCTCTGTTTTTATACATTCTATTTTTTCTACTTTTTTATTTCCTATAATTTTTACAATATTATTTTTAAACAAAAACTCTATTCCTTCTTTTTTTGCATTTTCTATTTCTTTTTTCTCGGCTGGCATTTGCTCTTCTTCTCTTCTATATATAATGTTTACTATTTCAGCGCCTAATCTTTTTACTGTTCTTGCACAATCAATGGCCACATTACCTCCACCTATTACTGCAACTTTTTTCCCTTTGTAATTAGGGTGATTTCTTGACTCTAGTAACTCATTTCCACCATATACTCCTTCTAACTCTTCCCCCTTTATTCCCATTTTTCTTGTTATATTAGCTCCTATAGCTAAAAATATAGCATCATATTCTTTATCTAATTGCTCAATATTTAAGTTTTCTCCTAATGTCATGCTATATTTTACTTCAATTCCTAAATCTAATATTTTTTGTATTGTATTATCTAGTATAACTTTGTCTAATCTAAATTCTGGAATACCATTTCTTAATATTCCCCCAAGTTCATTATATTTTTCATATATTGTTACTTTAAACCCTTTCCTTCGTAAGAATGCTGCACATGTTAATCCAGCCGGTCCGCTACCTACTATGGCAATTTTTTCTTTTCTTTCTTGTTCACATTTGGGTAAATTATATTTTTCCTTTATTGATATATCTCCTATATATTTTTCTATATCTCCTATATTTACAGGTTGTCCTTTTATACCACGTATGCATTTTCCCATACATTGTTTATAATGTGGACAAATTCTTCCACATATTGCTGGTAAAACCGTAGTTTCTGAAAGAATATCATATGCTTCTTTATATTTACCTTCTTTTGCATTTTTTATAAATATTGGTATATTATTTCCTAATGGACATCCTTGTGTACATGGTTTTGTTTTACAATTTAAACATTGTTCTATTTTTTCTTTTATTTCTGTGTTCATTTTTTCCCTTTCTATAAATACTTTTTTAATTCTTTTAAATCTTGCCAAAATTCTATCTTTTTGTTCTCGTCTCTTAGAAGTGCTGCTGGATGCCATGTTGGCATATATTTAATTCCGTTTTTTTCCATCCATTTTCCACGTACTGCTGTTATTCCATATTCTTTTCCTAGTATGGTCTTTAGGGCTGTACTACCTAATAGAACTATAATTTCAGGTTTTATTAAGACAACCTGATTTCGTAAATAGTTCAAGCAAGCTTGTGCTTCGTCCTCTTCTGGAACTCTATTTGATGGTGGTCTACATTTTACTATATTTGCTATATATATTTCTTCTCTATTTATTCCTAATGCTTGAAAAGCTTTGTTCATAAGTTGTCCTGCTTTCCCTACAAAAGGTACGCCTTGTTTATCTTCATCTGCACCAGGTCCTTCTCCTATAAACATTATTTTTGCATTTATATTACCTTCTCCCAAAACAATGTTGGTTCTATTGGTGCATAATCTACATTTTTTACATTCTGCAATACTTTTTTTTAAATCGTCCCAATTATCATACATTTTCTTCGTCTCTTTCTATTATTTGATTTCTATTATTGCCATATTTCTTCCTGAATTTTCCTTATCTACTCTATATGAGTGAAACGAATTGCTATTACATACTGTACATATATTACTATCTATAATATTCTCTTTTCTTAATCCTATCTGTTTTAGTAAACATTTATTTATTAATACAGTATCTATATAGTATTTATGCTTTGCTGTGTTTTCACTTATTATATCATTAATTTCAGGAAGATCGCCATATTTATTATAAAATATTTCTTTTACATCTTCATCTACTTCAAAATGACATTTTCTTATACTTGGACATATACAGCAAATTATATCTTTTGGTTGGCAATTAAATTTTTCTATAAGTTCTTGAACTGTTTTTTTTGCTATCCCTTTTTCCGTTCCTCTCCATCCTGAATGTACATTTGCAATTACGTTTTTATTAGGATCATAAAATAATAATGATATGCAATCCGCCGATGTTGTTCCTAAAGTTACATTTTTTTCATTTGTTATTAAGCCATCTATTTCATTTAAGTTTTTTTCATTATTTTCTATTATTGTAATATTATCTGAATGTGTTTGCTTGGGTTTTATAATGTTTGTGAACCCCAATTCTCTTGAAATATTTTCATAGCTTTTTAACATTGTTGCATTATTTTCACTTCTAAAATTTAGTTTCCCATCACTTTTTAAAGTATAACAATGAGTAATATTTTTATATTCTAACAGTTTTCTAAATTGTATATATTCTACATTATCTTTTTTTATATGTATAATATTTTCATTTGATAAATCCATTACTCCTCCTAATTTATAACAGCACCTATAATACCAGCGTCATTTCCTAAACTTGCCAATTTTATTTCAGGTAAAGAATTTTTGTTAAATACGTATTTTCTATTATAGAACTCTTCTAAAAGCTTGTTATACAATATATCTTTATAATATGCAAATCCACCACCTATTGATATTGCTTCTGGTTCAAATATATCTATTATATTTGATATTCCTACTAAAAGGTCTTGTATGTACATAATTATAACTTGTTGTACTTCCATATTACTTATATTGTTATGTAATATATCTAAAAAGTCTTTTCCTTGTATTTCCTCAGGTATTTTTAATATATTTTTTATTTTTTCTCTAAATCTTTTTATAGAACAATATGCTTCAAAACATCCAAGCTTACCACAATTACATTTTTCTCCTTGCTTTTCTATTACCATATGCCCTATTTCAAATCCTGTATTCCTTTTTGGAACCAATAATTGATTATTTAAAAATACTGCCGAGCCAATCCCTGTACCTAAACATAAAAACACCGCATCTTCATAGTCTTTCAAACTCCCATATCTTTTTTCTGCTAGTGCTGCACATTTTGCATCATTTCGAACTGTTATAGGCACTTTATAATATTGCTCTATCTTTTCTTTTATGTTGTATTCGTCAACTCCTAAGTTAACCATTGTAGAAATATTTCCATTTTTAGGATTACCTGGTGTTGCTATTCCTATTAATTCTATTTCTTCATTTTGTTTTAGTTTAGAGATAGTATTCACAATATATGTTAAAATAAATTCCTCAATGTCTTGAACATTATTTTTATTTATTTCTGTTTCGCTTTTATTTATAATGTTATTTCCATCTACTATTCCCACTGCTATATGGCTTCCACCTATATCAATTCCTATTTTCATTTTTTCTTTCCTCTTCATTATTTTTTTGTGTTATAAATTATTCTAATTATTACACATTTATTATACATATTGGTAAAATATATAATAATTTGTTATTAATAACATAATAATGTTTGCTAAACACATATAATATGCTATTGGTATTTTTGCTTTCGCATGTTCATCAAATTAAACATATTTTATTTTTCTATTTTTAATTTTGTTTAGGATTAGTTTAATACCTATTATCAATAAGGCATATGTAGCTGTTAAAAAATAAACTTCTTCATATGTGAATAATATCATAAGCATAGATAATAGTAATACATTTAAGGTATAATTTTGCTTTGCTTTTCGTTTCATATATATTGTATCTGCTATAATCAATGCACATACTATTAACAAATAAGTTGCATATCTATATATAGATATATCGCTACTTGTAACATATGTGTAAATCATATACACCGTTACTACTATGAAACCAAATAATAAGATTATCTTATCTACTCTTTTTTCGTTTTTATCGATTGTAGCAATTATAAATAGTATACTAATATATAAAGTGGTAAATATAAAGTAAATTAGCATATCTTTTGTTAGTGTATTTTGATTTAAATTTATTGATAATGCAAATAAAACAAATATTATTCCGCTTACTGTTGCTCTTAATATATATGGTTTTACAATTGTTACTTCCTGTTTTAATTTTATTCTACATAGCAATGTGGTTAATGCTCCGAAAATCATACCTATTACAAATATTGTTATATATAATAATATATTCATCTTTTGCTCCTTTTTTAAGAGTTATCTAAATAATACTATTTTCTTTATTTAAATAACTCTTTTTTATTTATCTTATAAATACTATTCCTATTATTAATAAACCTATTATGATTCTATAAATTGCAAAAACTTTAAAGCTACCTTTTTTCAAATAATTTAATAAGAATTTTATTACAAAAATTCCTACAACAAAGCTTGCTAACACTCCTATCCAAAATGATAAACTTGTTAAGGCTAAATCTCCTAAACTAAATATTACTGCTGCTGCCGTTATTGGTGTTGCTAATAAAAATGAATATTTAGCAGCACTTTCTCTGTCTATTCCTAACCATCTTGCAACTGTCATAGTTATTCCTGAACGTGATACTCCTGGAAATGCTGCAGCTAATGCTTGTGACATGCCTATTAAAACAGATTGCTTTAATGTTATATTTTCATATTTTATAGTTGATTTCGAATTTTTGTCTACTAGATATAGTACTATTCCCATAATTATTAATGCCATTGATATTATAATCATTTCTAAATTCAAATTATTTCCTATTATTTTATCTACTATTTTATCTAATATTAAACTTAATATTCCTGCTGGTATTGTAGCAATTACTAAATACCAGAATATTTTTCCATCTGTTGTTTTCTCTTTTTTTACTACTTGTTTATATCCACCTGCTATTAACCTTATCCAGTCTTTAAAGAAATATACTATTATTGCTAGTAATGTTCCTATATGTAAAGCTACGTCAAATGATTCTGGCATCTCTTGCCATTTTAGCAGCCAAGGAAATAAATTCAAGTGTGCTGAACTTGATATTGGTAAAAATTCTGTAAGTCCTTGTACTGTTCCTAAAATAATTGCTTGTATTATTGTCATTTGTTATCTTCCTTTCTTTTTAATATATTATATATCGTTTCTTTTATATATTCTGCTGAGCTTAATGGTGCTATCTTACCTGGTATGCCTAATTCCCATATTGTCTTTATTTTCAAGTCTTGTGCCACATTAAAATCTATTCCTCCTGGGGCTGATGCTATATCTATCAAAAGTACATCTTTGTCTAATAACTTCAATCTTTCTTTATCTAAGATTAATACTGGCACAGTATTTATTATTATATCAAATTTGTTTAGCTGTTCGTTTAAATCTTCATATTTTATACTTTTCCCTCCAAAAGTGTCTATCCATGTAATGTCTTTCCCTCTTGCACTGCAATACACATTTGCTTTAAATGCATTTAGCCTATCTACTAATATTTTACCTATTCTACCATATCCTATTACTAATATATTACTTTTATATAAATTTTTCTGTGTTTCTTTTATAGCAATATTTATTGTCCCTTCTACTGTTGAAATTGCATTTAATATAACTAAATTTTCATCTTTCAATATATCTATTGCTTCTACTTTATCTAATACATTATTTGGTATTGAACCTGCTAATAATAACTTACCTTTTAGATTTTTGGTTAGTTCTTCTATTTTTAACTTTTGGTTTGTATATTGAGTACACACATATTTTTTATCTTTTGTAAATGGTGTTGGCCCCAATATTATTTCTATTCCTTCTAAAGCATCTTCTATGCCACTACAAAGTTTAACTTTTGTTTTAGTTTCTTTTAATTTTAATATTTCTTCATTATTTTCAAATCCCCATACCTTTATGGTATTTTCATCTTGTGCTAGCAATTTAATTAATTTTACTGTTCTTAAATCTCCACCAATTATAGATAATTCCATATGCATAATCTCCTTTTATATTAATTATATAAAAGGACTTTTAAAATATGTCTATCTTTCTCTTCCTTTATATTTTTGATTTTCTTTTATATTTTTCATCATGGTCAAATCACTATTGTTTAGTTTACCTACAATCGAACAGGTTTCTTCCAAATGCTTTTGTACTTTTTGTTCTTTGGTTAATTTATTTTTTTGTTTTTTCTTATATTCTGCAGGTTTATCTATGCTATTTTTTATTGGCAAAAACACTGTATCTTTTTCTATTTTTTCATATAGTTCTGGTTCTAGTTCTATTGCTACTTTTATGTAATTTTTTGCTTTATCTTCATCACCTTTTATCATTGCTATTTGTGCTAAATAATAATATGAGCCAGATTCTAATTCTTTTTCTTTTAAGCTTTCAAATAAATACATTTCCGCTTCATCTAATTCACCATATATTATAGCTATCTGTGCTAAACTTAATTTTGCGTGATATAATAGACTATTTAATTCTGCTGCTTTTTCATAAAATTCCTTTGCTCTTTGAAAATCATTTAGCATTGTATAAGCTATTCCCAAATTGTAATACAACTCATAACTTGCTGGATTATATCTTAATGAACTCATATATACAGATATAGCTTCTTTATATCTTTCCTGTCCAATTAATATATCTCCGAGCAATTCTGTTGCTTTGCAATCCTCCGGTCTCTTTTTTAACAAATCTTGTAATAAGTTAATAGCCTCATTATCTTTTCCCTCTACATGCAGTAATGTAGCTATTTTGCAATTCATTTCAAAATTTTGTGGTCTTATTTCTATTGTACTTAAATATTCAGATATAGCGTTAGAAATTTTTCCTTCTTTTTCATATATTTCTGCTAGTAATTTATGTCCCATAAAGTTTTCTGGATATTTATTTATTAATATTAATAAATACTTTTTTGCATTATCTTTTTTGCCTAAGTGTATCATCCATTCTGCTAAAATTATATTTAACATTTCTGGAAAATCCATATTTTGCTTATGCTCTAATAATAGTATTATTCCCGGTATTATTATTGATAACACATATATAAATATTTTTAAAACTATATTAAAACTAGTTGCTAATATTAGCTCTACAAAATTTAGTAAAATTCCTATGAACTGAATTACTAACAAATACAAATATTGTGTATTATTTTTCTTTATCATTTTGAAAAACATTGTTATAAATAGTGTAACTGCCAATATATTAAATATTATTTTGAATATCATACTCCTTCTCCCTAATAATTTATTTAACAAATTTTTTATTATAGCTATCTATACAAGTTTGAATTATTTTTTCTGCCTCTTCCCTTCCTAATATTTTTTCTATTGTTGTGGTTTTACCCTCTAATTGTTTATATACTTCAAAAAAATGTTTTATTTCTGCTGAAATCTGATGAGATACTTCTGATATATCTTGATATTCATTTAAAAATGGATCTTTTTTTGCTACAGCTATTATTTTTTCATCATATTCTTCCCCATCTATCATAATTAGAACACCTATGGGATAACATTCTACTAATGTAAGTGGAATAATATCTTCTTGACAAAGTACCAATACATCTAAGGGGTCATTATCTCTTGCATATGTTCTTGGAATAAATCCATAATTTGCAGGATAGTGTGTAGAGGTATATAGTACTCTATCTAACCTTAACATTCCTGTTTCTTTATCTAATTCATATTTGTTTTTGCCACCTTTTGTTATTTCAACTACACTTATAAAATCGTCTTTTTTTATTCTTTCTGGTGATATTTCATGCCATATATTCATACTATCTTGCCTTCTTTCTATTCTAATATTTTAAGCTAATTTCTTATAAATGTCTACACATATTGCAGAATTTTATTTTTTTTTATTTTAGTATTGACAAATGTGGTTTTATCGTATTATAATATGAGTTGTCAGTTCAGTTACGCAGATGTGGCGGAACTGGTAGACGCACAGGACTTAAAATCCTGCGGTTGAATAAACCGTGCCGGTTCGATTCCGGCCATCTGCACAACAACGAGTGAAATTTCATTTTCACTCGATTTTTGTTAAATTAAAATATTTTTGTGCCAAAATTCCCCGTCCCTATTGGCATATTATTTAACTTTATATCTGAAAGAAGTTTAAATCTGACTTAAAATATAAATAAAACAAGAGCCTAGCGTTTGTATACGACTTGGCTCTTGGCTGTTTTTAGAGTTGATAGCTATCTTCTCAAGTCACAGTTGACTATTTGGGGGTTTAATGCAGGCTCTCAAAATACTCGCGAAGAGTTTCGATCACCTTGCCATCCTCCGTGACGTGGTAGTAATCTTCAAACGAAGCTGTTCCAACGGTAAGAATATTCCCATCAAGCATTCCGAAGAATTTAGGCTTTTCAGCGTCATTTCCCAAACCATATACAATTGCAAAACCGTTACCAGCTTTACAATTGGAAATCCCCCACGGAGTCTTGATAAACAGATTTCCGTTTTCAACGGTTACCTGCCCATCAAAACGGGGCATCTCGAGAAAGATTTCGGGAATTTCACCAGTGAAGAGTTGTGCTTTAAGGGGCACTATCTTCGTCTGACGGAATTTACCATCAACTTCTTCGAGGAATCCTTCGGAAAGCTGTGCGGAAGCATTCGCCTTGTTCCAAAGATTCCAACCATGAGGACATCTTTCTTTGTCCTTGTCCTCCTTTTCCCAAGCGATGTATGCAGGAAGGGGAATCAATTCTCCATTTGCATATTCTCTGGATTCTACGCGGATTGCTCCTCCTGGTTCCAGCGAAACTGCAGTCCGAACATCTTCAGGAAGTTTCTGAATGTCGCCTTCACAAGAAATGTACACGAGATTTAAGAATTTCGGCTTCTTACCTGCAAAGATGAAGGATGCGTTGTTAGCGATTTCGTTACTCATGCTGACTCCTTTTGCTTGCATTGCAAGCATTGCCCATTTAGGGACTTTTGATATGTTCACTTACGTGATACAATATAATTATACCACATTATGTGAATTTTTGCAAATTCAGCTTTTCCTATTGTGTGAAGATCTAAACTAAAAAACACTTCAATTTGAAGTGCTTAAATAATTCTATCTTTTCCTATTAATCTTGCAAGATTATTTATATGAAAATCATGAGTTTCCTTACCTAAATGGCTCATGCAATAATCTTTTAAAACATATACATCATAGTTTTGTTCAAATAAATCAATAGCAGTTTTTTGAACACAAGCATCTGTATCAAAGCCACATAAATATATTTTAGAAATATTATTTTTTTGAATATATTTTTTCAATTCATCATTTACTGCAGTATATATGTTTTTATCAAATACTTTATTGTTTTTAGTATTAATAGCAATTGCTTGTCCTTCTTTAGTCATACAGCCTTTATAATTTAATTTTTTATACCAAATGCTATTTTCATCATTGATAAATCTAGTAAAAGCAGTTAAATCATATTTATTTGAATCCACTAATTCTTTTATTTCTGTTAAAATATTTTTTGTATGCTCATTTATAAAATCATTTTTAACATCTATTACTAATAATAATCTATTCATTTATTATTCTCCTCAATTATTCATTTGTTTCTAATTCTATCCAATTTAAATAATCTTCATTACAGCTATTTAATTCAAAAACAGCGAACTCAAAGCACTCATAACTATGTATATTTTTAATTACATTATATATTTTATTTTGTAACGAAAGCTTTGCCTTCATTAAAACAATATATTCTTTACTATTTTCTCGTTTTTGTTTCCAATTCCAAATGCTATTACTTTCTAACATTTGACAACTTGCAACTAATCTTTTATTTAATAATTCATCAACTGCTTTATTTGCTTCTTTCTTAATTCCAAAGGCAACTTCAATCATACAATATTTCATATTTCATACCCACTTTTTTTATACCATTTTATTAAACCATATATATTTATTAATAAATAACCAATTGAAACTAATAACATCATTGTACTATTTACTGTATTATTCATATAATTAACAACCCAGATTATTAAATCAACAGTATTATTAAATAACCATACAGCCCAGCATTCTTTAAATCTTAAATTCATAAGGATTATGCCACATAGATTTAAAATATTGCTGCTAGAATCTAAAAAGACTAATTGTTGAGTTGGTATTTTACTTAATAATAGCCCTAATAATAAACTTCCAATAATACAAGAAGAAATAATTATTATTGAGTTTTTTAAAGTAAAACCTCTAACTTTAACTTCCTTATTTTCATTCTTTTTATTTTTCCAACTAAAATACCCATGTATTTGTGATGGAAAATAAACTGCAAAAGATAAAATGGCTATTCCATATAAACCTGTTTTCAAACAAACATAACCACTTAAAGCACAATAAACTGCTCCGAATATGTAATTATATATTTTGCCAACACTTGCATAGTAAGAATTAAGAAGTCCACTCGCAAGTATTATAGTTCCTAAAAAATAATCTTTTGATATTATTCCACATATAATTGAAAATACCATAATAAAAATTGTATAAATTATATTCTTTTTTTTACCCATAAACACCCCTAAAATTTATAACAAACTATTTCACAATTATTTTGTTGGAATTTACTAATGTCTTGGGTCTTTGGGTTGAAATATAAATAAATAGCCTTACATATATCTCCATGTGTGACTATTAATACATTCTTGTCTATATAATTATTTTTTATATCATTTAATATTGATTCAGTTCTTTTTACTATACTTTTAAAGCCTTCAGAATCTTTATATATAATATTTTTTGTTCTATCATACCAAATATTACTATCTAATGTTTCTACATCAGCGTAAACCATACTATTAGAATTTCTTTCTTTTATTCTATCATCATAGAAGATTGGAATATTTTTTATATTTAAATTGTTGTAAGTTTGTTTTGTTCTCAATAATGGTGAACAAAATACTACATCGATTTTTATATTTTTAAGCTGATTACCTGCATTTATAGCTTGTTGTATTCCTACTGAATTAAGTTTTTCCTCGTTCCAGCCATTAACCTGATTTTTTATATTTGTATCAACTTGTCCATGTCTAATTACATATAACATTTTATATACCTCTTAAATATATTTATTTTATATTCTTCTCCCATATTTTTCTTATGTATTTTAATGATAATGTTGACAATGTAAAACCAATAACAGGAACTAATGAGCTTAAAAGTATATTAGAGTAATTTCTTACTATGTATGAATAGACAATTACAACTATATATGTTAATATACAAATACATATTTTTCTAGTTAAGCTCGTTTCCCATTTTTTATCTAATTCAACTTTTTTATTTCTAGTTTTAATATTTTCAATTTCTTTTTCTAAATCTTTTAATTCCATTTTTAAACCTCTTTATAAATTACATTTATTTTAAATTTACTTCCCTTAAGAACTCATCTAGAGTAAATTCAGTATTATATTCATCAATGATAATATACTTAGATTTATTTTCTTCATAAAAACGAATGAAATGATTTAAGTCTACATGACCATTTTTTAATATATACTCATCAAAAATGGCCGGGAAGTTGTAAAAATAACTTTTAACTCTGCCATTACTATGTCAGTACTATGCCATTATTCAATAATTTTATATTTTTTATTAGGGTCCTTTTCACCTTTTCCAATTGTTTCAATGGTATTATTATCTAGTAATTTTTTTAAAATTCTTCTTACAGTTCTATCAGCAATATTAGTTTCTTTAATTATTTCTTTTGCACCTATTAAAACATTTCTTTTAATACATTCAATTATTTTCATTTCATTATCAGAAAGTAGTAATTGAGCTTTATCTCTCATTTCTTTTGAGTTCATCAATTCATCTATTGTGTCATCGATAATTTTTAACATAAACTCTATAAATTCTGTTGATTCTCCTGCATTGTTACAATTTTGAATAGCTTTATAATATTCTTCTTGATTTTTTCTAATCATACTTTCAATAGGTAAGTAGGTAAATGCTTTTTCCCAATGTGATAAGATTGCAGTTTGCCATATCCTTGCTGTTCTACCATTTCCATCATGAAAAGGATGTATGAAAACAAATTCATAATGGAATATAGACGATAAAATAAGTGGATTTATTGTGTTTTTAACTTCATTCATCCAGTTAAATAAGTTATCTATTAATGTAGGAACCATTTTGTAAGGAGGAGCCATAAATATTTGTATATCTCCATCATAAACTGCTTCGCCATGATTTCTAAATTTACCAGCATCTTTTTCAATTAAGAAAGTTAATATTCCGTGTATTTTCTTTAAATCATCTACAGAATATGGATTTACTTTATCAATTTGTTCATAAGCTTCATAAGCATTTTTTACTTCTTGTATATCTTTTTGTTCTCCAATTACTGGTTTTCCATTTATTACATCTTCAACCTGAAATAATGATAGTTGATTATTTTCAATAGCAAGTGAAGAATGAATTGATTTTATTCTTGATTTTCTTCTTAGTTCTGGATATCTATTTAAGCTTTCGAAATAGTTTGTTTCTCCAATTTTTTTCATTATATCTGATACATAGTTTAACATTTTATTAGTAATTTTATATGGTGGATAATTAATTTCCATTTTCAACCTCCAAATAATTTTAATTTACTCAATATAATTATTCTTCTTTTGTCTGCTTTTGTTTATATTTTCTCTATTCCTACATTGTATAGTGTCATATTCAGCTTTAATGTTTTCAGCAATAAATGGTTTACCACAATGCTTACATAGTTTTACTTCAGTTCTTCCAGATGTTTCATTTAAAAGTAAGATAATTTCTATTATTTCACTTAAAGACATAAAATTCCATTTGAATTTTATTTGTCCATCTTCAGCACTATATGAAATATTTGGCTTTTTTAAGCTATCTCCAGTAATACTTTCTTGATATACTTGTCTTATATCTTCTGATACATCATCATATAAGTATGCACAAATTAAAAGCTTTTTATTGTATATAATTGTTGCAAAGTTAATAATTTCTGCAATAGTTTCAGCATAATTCTTTGAAAAGATTATATCATCAAGTCTATCTCCTTCAGTTTGTTTAAAATATTCATCTAATCCAGTATTCCTATGATAGTCATTTGAATCCATTGTATTTGACCAATCAATTTCCGAATCTTTCCAAAAATATTTCTTTTCAAATTCTAATGCACTTATAGAAGTATTATATCCTAAATTAACAGGAATTTCTCCATTATCCATAAATTCATAGTTTTCAGGTAAATATCTAAAGTTGCCTAGTAATCCATAGTTATTAACAAACTCAAGAACTAGGTTTTGAAATTTCTCCATTTTGCTTAAAGCTTCAATTGATACTTCTTTATTTCCTAATTTAAACATCTCATTATCAACTGATTCTTTTCCTATTACTAATAAGTCTTTTAATATTTGATTTTTTACTTCAAATGGATCATAAGTACTTGGCTTTGCATTTTTGTCTGGTAATATGTAATATTTATCGTCTTTCTTTTCAATTATATACTTACTGTACTTGCACCATTTTGCAGTAAATTCAATCTTTTCTTCTCTAATCATTTCACACCTCATAAAAAATCTTATAAAATTTTAGAAAACTACTTGACTTTTATAATAATATGTTATATATAGTTGTAATGGCTAAGTCTCTATGCTATTTCAATAAGATATATCAAGTATCTTATAACTATATCTATATTATATAATTTTTAAGAAATAATGTCAATAGATGGTAACTTTACAAAACAAACTTAAATCGAAAGGAGTTCACTATGTAAATGAAAAGACAAGTGATGTGCATGTTCATATGTTAAGGCATACTTTTGCAACTAGATGTATTGAGGCTGGTATGGATTTAGCAACATTGCAAAAAGTTCTAGGACATGCTAATATTCAAACTACAATTAATATTTATGGAGATATATTTGATTATCATCAGAAAAAACAAATGTATAAATACACAGAATATATGGACAAGATGAACGAGAAATATGAAAAACTACTAGAAAATAATAAGATAATCGAAGTAGAATAATAATAAATAATTGAATAGAAAATACCTCCCGACAATGTCGGGACAAAGATACGAAATTTGAAAAAGCCTGAAGGTGTAAGAAAAGATGAGTAAAAATTTAAGCTCATCTGCGCCAGAACGAGTGAAATTTCATTTTCACTCGCTTTTTGTTAAATTAAAATATTTTTGTGCCAAAATTCCCCGTCCCTATTGGCAAAATATTTTTGTGCCAAAATTCCCCGTCCCTATTGGCACCGTCCCTATTGGCACCTATTGGCATATTTTATCCTCCTATGAAATTATTTTAACACCAAAAAATGAAAGCAGACTTTTTGTGTCTACTTTCATTTTATCACTTCAGTTTAGCTGGGACTTTTTTGTTTCTCACATCTTTATGCTATAACAAAATTAAATATTTTTTTACATAATTTTTTCTTCTTTTGCTTTTTACCCTTTATATTTTTTCTATAATATAAAGCTATTAATCTATCCAGCTCTATACTTATTTCGTATATCTCTTTATAATCTTTTCCGGATGTAATGCTGTTATTTAACTCTTCTCTTAATTTACAAATTTCTTCATTTAACATACAATCACTCTCCCTTTTTCTATTTTTTCTTTTGTATATATCTAAAATACCATATTTTTACATCTTAGTCAACTGTTTTTGTTGATTTTTCGGGCTTTTAGTTATTTTTCGAGTGACTTTTTTTGCTATTCTTCTTCGTTTTTCGACATACGTTTACTTTTACTTATAGATTCTATTATAATTCCTACTGATAATACAAAAATTATTAGTGACAAAATTTGAGATATTCTAAAATTAAATAACATTAAACTATCTGCTCTTAAACCTTCTATAAAAAACCTAAAAAGAGAATATAGAGCTAAATACGTGTATGCTATTTGTCCTTCAAATTTACTTTTGTTCTGCAATATTGTTAATATTATAAATATAATTACTGTACCTATAGATTCATATAAAAACGTAGGATGTACAAATTTTTCTACTCCATTTTCAACTATTCCCATTTTCCAAGGCAAATTTGTTTCTGTTCCATATGCTTCTGAATTAATGAAATTTCCCCATCTTCCTATACCTTGTGAAAGTGCTAATATAGGAGCTATACAATCTAATAAATTCAGTACATTAATTTTTCTTATTCTGCAATATATGTAACTTGCTATTATTCCTCCTATTATACCTCCATAAATAGCAAGTCCTCCAGCTCGAATGTTTAATATTTCTATTGGATATTTTAAATAATAATCTAAATTAAATATCACATAATAAAGCCTTGCACAAATTATTACAGTTGGTATTAATATAATAAATAAATTTAATATCTCATCAAAGTCTATATCATATTTCTTTGACTTAAATTTACACCATATTAGTGCCAAAATAATACAAAAAACTATTATTATAGCATACCACTTTATTCCTAATCCAAATATATTTATTGCAACTTCCGATATTTCTAATTCTAAATTTAATAATGGAAATTTTACTATATTCATTTTTTTCATTCCTTTTCTAGAGTATAAATATATTTTTTTGATAACTAATTCTCTGTCCCATAGTTGTTTACTATTTTATTATTGACAATACCATATTTTCTTCTTTAAATACATCTTTTAATATTTCTTCTACATATTGCTTTGTTACGGTTTCATATTCTTCTATATAATCAAAGCTATTTATTTCTTTCATATTGTCTGCTAAAAACATTCTGGCTATATCTCCAACGCTATTATATTCTACTACATAGTCTCCATACACTTTTTTTCTTATTCTATCAAAGTGCTGTTCTTCTATTCCTTGTTCTTTGAATTTCATTACTGTTTCTTTTATTCTTTTTTGTATTTCTTCTGGGTTATTTGATTGCCCAGATATTATAACATGTGCATATTGCTTTGTAAACTCATAGTCCATACTTGGCTCTGCTAATATTATTCCTTTTTCATATAATTCTTTATATAAATTAGAACTTTTGCCTATAATCATATTTAACAATATTTCTATCGCTATATGTCTCTTTGTCGCTGTTTTTGCACTATAGTCTATATTTTGCATATCTTTATATCCAATTACAAAAGCTGGCGTACTTACCTCCATTTTCTTTTCTTTATATGGCATATTTATTTCATTTTCTGCTTTTGGATATATCCTTTTTATTTCTCCCTGACTTTCTCTTTTTACAAGTCTTCTTTTTATTTTCTCTAATAATTTTTCTGGTTCAAAGTCTCCACATACTACCATTGTCATATTTGCAGGATTGTAGAATGTATTGTAACATTTATATAATATTTCTGGTGTTATTTTTGAAATTGATTCTACTGTTCCTGCTATATCTATTTTTATAGGATTATCTTTATACATACAATCTAATGCATTCATATATAGTTGCCATCCTGGGTCATCTTCATACATTTTTATCTCTTGACCTATTATTCCCTTTTCTTTTTCTACGTTTTCGTCTGTAAAATATGGATTCTGAAGATAATCCATAAGTTCATCTAATCCCTCGTAAAAATTATCCGTACACTCAAACAAATATGCTGTATGGTCATTTGTTGTATATGCATTTGCATCTAATCCTAATGCCATTAAAGTATCTAAACTATTAGTTCCATTTTGCTGTTCAAACATTTTATGTTCTAAAAAGTGTGCTACTCCATCTGGTATATATACTTCTTCTCCTGTACCGGGCATTATAAAGTGATTGTCTATAGATCCAAAATGTACGCCCCATATTATATATTTTTTATTTGTATTTTTTTTAGGTACTATTATTATTTTTAGTCCATTTTCTAGAGTTTCCACATAAGCTTTTTCTTTAATCTTTAAACTTTCAATAATTTTCATTTATTCTCCTTTTCGGCTCTACATCACACAAGCCAATATTACAATATAATTATAGGTGATTTTTATTTTATAGTGGGCACAAAGTACGCCCTTATTTGTTAATCTTTAAGAAAATATATTGTATTAATGCTTACACTATTTGCTATTTCTACAATTTGCTCTTTTGTTACTGAGTTTACTTTATTCTCATAATCAGTTATTGTTGTAAATGTTCCTGATAGTTCTTGCCCATAGTAATATGTTATTTCTGTATCTTGTTCTGAAGTTATACTTTTTACAGATGCTATTATTAATTTTTTAGCGTTTTCTATGTCTTCTTCTGTTATCTCTCCTTTTTTCAAATTCTCTATTTGAACTTTTATTGTTTCTAAAGCTTTTTCATAGTTTTCTATTTCAATTCCACATCTTATAAATATTACATTTTTTTGTTTCAAATAATTTGATCCTGCAGTATATGCCAAGCTTTCCTTTTCCCTTACATTTTGAAATAATCTAGAATTTGCTCCTCCACCTAAAATAGCATTGTAAATAGATGCAATATATGCTAAATTTGGTATGTTGCTATCTATATTTAAGCTTATTACTAATTTACCTTGTGACACTTGCATGCTTTCTTGAATATAATTTACTGCTTTATTGTTATTTACATGTTTTTTATCTATTACATAATTTGCTTTTCTTGCTTCCAGATTTTTAATATTTTCATTTTCTTTTATAATTTTTTCTACATTTTTTAATATTCCTGAACAAAATATATCAATTTTACATTCTGATATCATTTTTTTGTAATACTTATATAAATCTTGTGGTGTTATTTTTTCCAAATCTTCTACATATCCATATTTATATAAACCATAAGGTTCTCCTTTGAATGTTTCTTCTATACATTTATCTAACGAATATTGTCCTTTGTTATCTATTTTAGATTCTATTATTTGTTTTATGTTTTTCTTCTCACCTTCCACATATTCTGCCTTAAAACCGTTATTTTCTATCAATGGATTAAACACTATGTCTAATAATATTTCTAAGCTTTTTTTCGCCAAATTTTCTTCTGTTGGTAAAAATTCATCACTTAATGCTTCTACATAAAATTTAAAAATATGGTTGTCTCCTGTTTTCTCTATACCACAGTCAAAAGTTGCCCCATACATAGCCTCCAATTCTTGACTTATTAATTCTTGTGATTTTATTTTATTTGTTCCCCTTCTTAATACTGCTGATATTAAAGCATCTCTTGTTACATTTTCTCTCGTTATTGGAGTTGCTAAAAATATAGCATATAAATTTGTTTTAAAGTTTTTTGTGTCTATTTGGTGTAAAGTTATTCCTTCTTTTACTTCTTGCTTATTATAATTCATATTACACCATTCCTCTCTTAAATTTTTCTTATATTATTATAATATACTTTAGAATAATTATACAAGTTTAATATTAATAATTTATTAAAAAACCATATGAACTCTACTTTTTTTTGTATAGTTCATATGGTTTTTATTTAGCAATTATTTAATATTTTTTTAGCTACTTCGTTAATTGCCTTTCCATTTGCTGCCGCTCCTATTGTTTCTTTTGCCTTTTTCATTACAGCTCCTATATCTTTTATAGAAGTTGCACCTAATTCGGTTATTATTTCTTGCATTTTTTGAGTTAATTCTTCTTCTGTTAATTGTTTTGGTAAATATTCATTTAGTATTTTTATTTCTTGGTTCATTTGCTCTATTAAATCTTCTCTTCCACTTTTTTGGTAATCCTCTAATGCATCTTTTCTTTTTTTGGCTTCTTTTGCTATTATTTCTACTATTTGGCTGTCACTAACTTCTATTTTTTTGTCTTTTTCTATTTGTAAAATTGCTGCTCTTACCATTTGAACTACATTTTTTCTAATTACATTTTTTTCCTTCATAGACTCTTTCAAATCTTCCAATAATTTTTCTTTTAACATTTACACTCCTCCTTTATCTTTTAATAACTCTATAAAAATTGCTTTTTATCGTATTAAAACATAAAGAGGTCAAAAGCTTATTATACTTTCAACCTCCTTCACTTAAATTAAAATTTTCTTTTTCTAGCTGCCTCTGATTTTTTCTTTCTTTTAACGCTTGGCTTTTCATAATGCTCTCTTTTTCTTACTTCTTGTAATACTCCATTCCTTGCACATTGTCTTTTAAATCTCTTTAGGGCATCTTCTATATTTCCATTATTAACTTTAACCTCTGACATATATATATCCCTCCCTTCAGTAATTACACTTTTACGTGTGGGATTAAGAAAAAGTAACTTTTCCAATCTAAATTAACGCTCATGGTTATTTTCCTATCACCATATGTGTTTTATTATACCTTATATTTAACATATTTGTCAATATATAAAGCTAATTTTCGGTAAAAAAGAGTCCACCTTTTAGATTACTACTTCTTTATTCACACTCTCTATAAAATGTTTGTCCTTTATTATTCAAACAATGCCATTATGTCGTCTTTCGATAATTTGCTTATAAAGGTTGCATCTGTTGATAGCATATTATCTATTAATTTTGCTTTTTTCTGCTGTAATTCATATATTTTTTCCTCTATTGAATTTTTTGTAATTAATTTATATACTTGTACATTTTTCTTTTGTCCTATCCTATAAGTTCTGTCTGTTGCTTGGTTTTCTGCTGACAAATTCCACCATGGGTCATAATGAATTACCATATCTGCTCCCGTTAGATTTAATCCTGTTCCACCTGCTTTTAAAGAAATTAAAAATACTTTTATGTTTTTATTTGTGTTAAATTCATCTACTAATTTTATTCTTTCTCCTACTTTTGTTTGTCCTGTTAGTTTTAAATAATTAATTTTCAATTTTTTTAATTGCTCTTCTATTATTTCAAACATAGACGTATAACTTGAAAATAGTAAAATTTTGTGTTCTCCCAAAACCGCATCTTGTATTATTTCTATACATTGATTTAATTTACTGCTTTCGCCTGTATATTCGCTTAAAAACAATTTTGGATGGCAACAAATTTGTCTTAATCTCATTAAAAGTGATAATATTTTTATTTGACTTTTTTCAAATCCTTTCATATCTATTTGATACATTATTTCATCTCTTGCTTGTGCCATATAAGACATATATATTGAATATTGTTCCTCTTTCATCTCATTACTTAATATTGTTACTGTTTTATCTGGAAGCTCTGTTAATACTTCGCTTTTGGTTCTTCTTAAAATAAATGGTTCTATTTGCTTTTTTAATTTATTCATTTTTTCTTCATCTTGATTTTTTATAATAGGTATTTCATATAATTCTTTAAACTTCTTGTATTTATATAAATACCCTGGCATTATAAAATCAAATATTGACCATAGTTCTGAAAGTGAATTTTCTATAGGTGTACCTGTTAATGCAAATTTTGTTTCTGCATTAATTAATTTTACAGCTTTTGAATTTTTAGTATTATTATTTTTTATGTATTGTGCTTCATCTGCTACAATATATTTAAAATTATATTGTGTATATAAATCTATGTCTCTTTTTAAAGAATCATATGAGGTTATTACTATTTGATAATTGTTGATAGTTTCTATTTTTCTTTTTCTTTCTAAATAATCTCCACTTATCACTAATGTCTTTATTGTTGGTGTGAATTTTTGTATCTCATTATACCAATTTAATGTTAGTGAGCTTGGACATACTATTATTGAGTTTTTCGCTTTTTCTTTATTCTCTTGTATATATGAAAGTATAACTGTCAAAACTTGTACAGTTTTGCCTAAGCCCATATCATCTGCTAATATGCCACCCATTTTATACTGTTCTAATGTTTTAAGCCACTTATAGCCTATTTTTTGGTATGTTCTTAATTCAGTATTTAATTTTTTAGGAATTTTTGTATTTATATCTATATGTCTATCTTCTATTTCACTAATCATTTTTTTATAATATTCATTTTTTTGAATATTAGTATTGTTCATTTCTTTAAATAATTTTTCTAGGTACATTGCTCTGTATATAGGAAGTTTTATTGTACCCCCCTCTGAATTTACATAATCTATTTCTATATTATCTACTACATTTTCCAAAAAATCCAAACTGTTATTTTTTTCTAATGATATATAGGTTCCATCTTTTAATTTATAAAATTTTCTTTTTAGTTTATATTTATTTATAATATCTTTTATTTCGTAAATATTAAATTTAAAATCTTCCAAGTTTATGTCTAATAAATTGTTTTCTATTTTTACTCCTATTGATTTTATTTTTATTTTTTTTATGTCCTTTTTCTTGAAGTTTTCTGCAACCAACACCTCAAATTTTTTCATATAATCTTCTATTTCCTTTGATAAAAAATTATATATTTTTTCATCATTTACTAATACTAATCTTGCGTTTGCACTATCAAGCATAAAACCTGTTTGTACAAATGTATCAAGTACTTCATTTTCCTGTATAGCGTTTCTTGTTATTTCCAAATTTACGTTTTTTATTGGATTAAATTCCACATTTCCATAACAGAATTTAACATCTGCTATTATATAACCTTTTTCGTTATAATCCAAATATATTTTTACATACAAATCTTTAGGCATGTATTTTTCTATTTGTTCTTTGTCTATATTTTTTATTTCAAAATTATCTTTTATTTTTGGTACAACAATTGCAAAAAAATTTCTTAAATTATTTTCGTTAAATATTATTGATTGAGTATAATTTTTTTTATACACTTCTAGCAATTCTAGGTTCCTATTTTCCACTTTTGGTAAACATTTGTGCATCTTATTATCGATCAAAAAATAAGAATAATTTTTCCCATAAAATATATCATACCCATACACATCTATATTAGGTGTTAAACAATATGTATTTTCATCTGATTTTTCTAATATAAATTTTATATCTATTGGTTCATCTATAAGTTGAATTTTTCTTTCTCCTGTTTTTGTTTCAAATTCTACTGTTTTTCCTTTTAATATTTCAAATAGTTCATCTAAACCTGTATTTGATAATACAACATTATTCACATTAAAGTTTCTTCCATAATGTGCATAGTTATTATTTACATCATTTGCATATTTAATTATTTCTGCATATTTTAATAGAAATTTTAGCAAAGGCCTACTTTGCTCTTCAAAAGCATTTTCCTCATGTATAAACTCTAGCACATTGTTATATTTATATTTTTCTCTATTAAGCATTCTTTCAAAAAAATCTGGAAGATTATTAATCTTAGTTAATTGTTCGTTTCCAATTTTAAATTCTACCTTTAGCTTTTTGTCTGTATCATTATACAAAAATATAGGTACTAATTTTATACTACTAGTACCATCTTGTGCCAACTCTTCCTCTTTATTATTAATTTCTAAAAAAGTATTTAACAACTGGTTAAATGCTCTATGAGTTTCTTTATTAGGCATGCTTATTCACTATCCCCTTAATTTAATAATTAATTATATCCCATTTTTAAAAATAACGCAATATTTTTTATAAATTTTACATAATCTTGACTTTATGTGAAGTATGTGGTATAATAAAGGTACACTAGCAATAGCTAGGAGTAATTTATAAACCGAAAGGAAACACTTATGGACGTGCAAAAAATTTTGGAAAAATATGACAAAAAAGAGGAGAAAAGAGAGAAGAATCTCTCATTGTGGGAAAAGAAACATAATGAAAAATTGGTAAGAAAATTAATTACCATGTGGGTACATGGTAAGAGAAAAATTGCCAAGAATTCATCCCTTGGTATTTCTCTCGATTTAAGAGATGATTCGGTTGATAAATCTCTCAACCTCTATGATTTTCGAATCATAGAGGAAAAGGACTTTTTCCAAATCGTTCGAAGGTAAATCATTGTAGTTTTCACCGCGGTAGCGGTGTCTTCTGAGAATCTTTCGTTGGAGGGTGCACTGCACCCTCTTTTTTTTGCCCCATTTTGGCGGGCGATTAAAATCGCCCCTACGATTCCTCATTTAGGGACAGTCCCCAATTATCCCATTTGCCCAATTGGGGACAGCCCTGAAATATTACCATTTAAACATAACAAAAATGAGTTGACAAAAATTGTAAATTATGATTATATATAATTACATTGCTTGAATAGTGAAGACCAATTAGCTAATAACTTATAAAAATATATTAAAATCTAAAAAGTTATTTATTCAAAAATCAACACAAATTTTAAATAATTTAATTCTAAAATTTAAAATCTAATTAAAATCCAAAAAATAAGAAAATAAAATCTAATGATAGGAGGTGAATGTTCTACTTTAAGAAACTGTTTAAGCAATAGTTAACAATGAAAGGAACATTTTATGGAAAAAAACAAAGAAACAAAAACATTATCGCCTAAATTAGATGTAGTATTTCAAGCATTATTTGGTGAAATAGGAAACGAAAGAATAACAAAAGGTTTTTTAGAAACAATATTAAAAAGAAAAATAGAAAGTATAGATTTAAGTAAGAACCCGATATTAAGAAGAGAATTTAAAGACGACAAATTAGGAGTATTAGACATACTAGCAGAGCTTGATGGAAAGGAAAAATGCAATATAGAAATGCAATTAATTGATCAAAGCAATATAATAGAAAGAATACTATATTATTGGAGTAGGTTGTATACAAGACAAATAAAAATAGGAGAAGATTATTCGTTACTTGAAAAAACAATTGTAATATTAATAACAGATTTTGAAGTAAAGAATTTAAAAGAAATGGATTATCATAGTGTATGGAAAATAATGGATAATAAAACAGGAGGTAAAATATTGACAGATAAGTTAGAAATTGATATTATAGAGTTACCAAAAATAAAGGGAAGAGAAAAGGAAAAAGATAAACTATTAGATTGGTTATATTTTTTGGAAAATCCAAAATCGGAAAGGGTGACTGAAAAGATGGGAGAAAACAAAGAAATAAAAGAGGCAACAGAAAAACTTGATAGTTTAAGTGAAGACGAAAGAATGCAAAGAATAGCAGATTTACGACTAAAAGCAATAATGGACGAAAAAGCGATTTACGCTAAAGGACTGGAAAAAGGTAAACTAGAGGTTGCAAAGAAAATGTTAGAGTTAAAAATAAGCAAAGAAACAATAGCTAAAGCAACAGGATTAACCATGCAAGAAATAGAAAATATTCCCAATTAGGGACAGCCCAAATTGTCACTAAGGACAATTTGGAGCAGTCCCTAATTGTAGGCATTCATAGATTATTTCTTCTAATTTTCTTGTGTCTACTATTGATTCTATGCTTGCTTCTAATATTTCCTCTGCTTTGACTTTTTTTAAGTCTAACTGATAGCCATTTTTTAATGCTAATTGTCTTATAAATTCTCTGTTTGTTCTTCCATTTCCCTCTCTGAATGGATGTAATACGTTTAGTTCTGCTAAATAGTATGCTAATTTTGTTGCTAAGTCTTTTTTATTTAATCCTTGCAAATATTCTTCTTTTTTTAGCTTATTTAATAAGCTTTCAAGTTCTGTTTCTATATATTCAAATTGAGCAAATCTAAACTCTCCTTTTGCTATATTTTCTGTTCTAAATTCTCCAGCAAATGGATATATATCTTCAAATAAATATTTATGAATTTGCTTAATATGTTTTACATCAAAATCTCCTGTTATTCCTTTTTTTCTTAATCCTAAAGATTTTGCCGCCGTTATTTTAGCCTCATAAATTTGCAATTTTTTAATATCTTTAATATTTAATTTATTTCTTAATACTTCTGTATTAGGGTAACAATATATAGAATTTGAAGGCTCATAAATATCTCTCATTTTCTTTTACTTCCTCTCTGTCACTTTGGGGACGTTCCTTTTTGTGACATTTTGTCACTCTGGGGACAGACCTTCTAGTGCAATCTAAACTTCTATCTAGAACTTATTATATCAGATACGTCGTTTCAGATACTCTTCAAAAGTCGATTTTTTTATATTTAAGAACAAAAACTGCCTTTTTATTTATTGGCAGTTTTTTGTGTGATTTTAAATTTATAAACTTTGATTTTTTATTATTTCTATTAATTCTGGCATATTTAATTCATCATTTGCAAATCTTCTGTACATGTCTACATCTTCATTTGTTATTTCCATTCCTTCTATTGCTAAATCATTTTTTATATTATCTATATCAAATTTAAAAACTTCTTCATTAAACATTTTAGGTACCTCCAAAACATAATTTTATCTTAACCCACTTATACTATAATTATACCACAAAACCGTTAAAAAGTCCAGCCTTTTGGCAGTTTTTGCAACTTTTTTCAGTATAGATAGGAATTTTGACTATCACGCTGGATTGTCAAAATCTCCGTCCCTACTGATAAAACAGATTCTCTATTTTGCAATTTTCTTGCATTCTTCTATCACTCTAGCTACATCTATGTGTTTTATTTCCTTATTTTCCATTAAAATTTCTCCATTTACTATTGTTGTTTCTACATTATTACCGCTTGTATTATATACTAAATTTGAAATATAATTTAAGTTTGGAATCATTTTTATATTATCTAATTTTTCTTCTATGTCTACTATAATTAAATCAGCTTGTTTTCCTTCCTCTATACTTCCTATTTTGTCTTCTAATTTTAAAGCTTTAGCTCCATTTATTGTTGCCATTTTTATAACATCTTTTGCAGTTATTCTTTCCTCATTTTCGTGTATTCCACCTTGTATTAAACAAGCTGTTCTCATAGCATCAAACATATCTAAATTACTGCCTGAACCTTGTCCATCTGTACCTAAAGCAACATTTAGTCCTTGCTTTAAATATTTTGTAGTATCTGCAATTTTACACCCTAACCTTAAATTAGATATAGGATTATGAACTATACTACAATCCATTGTTTTTAATATTTCAATGTCTTTATCATTTAATTTAACTCCATGTGCTAGTATGTTGTGTGTTTTTCCAAAATATCTTTGCAGAACATATATTGCTTCTTGACCATGTTGCTTTTTTATATCTTCTATTTCATCTATGCTTTCTAGAAAGTGAACATGTACTGGTAAATTATATTTTAAAGCTAATTTAGAAACTTTTTCTAAACATTCATCTGAGCAAGTATAAAAGCTATGTGGTGCTACTGTATATGTTATTAAGTCATCCTCTTTATTTCTTGTTTCGTATAATTTTTCAAACTCTTCTATTCTTTTATCTGTTCCTTCTTCACCGGATGTTGATGTAATTGTTCTTGTAAGTACTAATCTTATTTTGCTTTCTTCAGCTGCTTTTCTTATTTGCTCAGACATGAAATATTGGTCATTTATGCAAGTACAGCCTGTTCTTATCATTTCTATAAATGATAACATACTTGCCCAATATATATCTTGTTCCGTTAGTTCATTTTCCTTTGGCCATATTTTTTTATTTAACCATTCATATAAACTACACCCTTCTGTTGTTTCTCTAAAAATGCTCATTGGTACATGTGAGTGTGCATTTATTAATCCAGGCATTATAACTTTATTTTTTGCATTAATTATATAAGTCTCACCGTTTTCTATGTTTTTGTCAATTTTTTTTATTTTATCATTTTCTATTAAAATATCTCTTTCTTCTATTATTACATCATTATTTTTTATAATTAAAACTCTGCCATTTTTTATTAAAACTTCTGACATACTATTCCTCTTTTCCCAACTTTAATTTTTTTAATTATATAATACTTTATGCAAAAAATAAATACATTTTTCTTGATAAAAAATAATAAATGTAGTATTATAGTTTTATAATTTACCAATGAAAAATGTGTGTAAAATATTAATATTTTCACATTTTCAGAAAGGATGACTCAGTATGAAAGATCCAAAAATCGATTTTTATAGTCCCACAGCATTAAAATCGTATAATTTAGATAAAACAATGAGATATCAGCTAAATGTTTTAGGTAATCTTGACTTTTTTACTAAACGTCATAGTGAAAATGTTGCTAACCTTGTTTGTAGAATTTGCCAATATTTAAATTGTAAAAATAGTTATACTGTTTTTTGTACAATTTGTGCATATTTGCATGATATAGGTAAAATCTTTATTCCACTAAGTATTTTAAACAAGCCTGATCAATTGACACCTGAAGAATATGAAATAATGAAAACTCATACAACTTTAGGATATGAAATGTGTATAAAAGATTTAGAATTAAGGCCTTATGCCATGGGAGCATTATATCATCACGAAGCATTAAATGGTACTGGTTATCCAAATGGTATTACTAAAGAAAATATACCTTATTGTGCTCAAATCATTAGAGTTGCAGATGAATATGATGCTATTGTTACGAAAAGGAGATATACTACACACATAAATATTTCTGAAACCTTACGTGACTTAATAAAAGATGCTAGACCTGACCCAGTAATTATCGCTTTAGATCAATTAAATCAAAATAAAAAAATGGGCAAAATAAACGGAAAAATTTTAAAAGTGTTATTCAAGGTTGTTATTGATGATATTAACTATGAAATTTCTTGTATAGTAGATTATATTAAATACTTAGAATCACAAATTAAAAGATTGGAACTAATGGAAGGCTATAGTATTAAAATGCTTAAAGCAACAAAAGAAAAACAGCAGAATTATTACAAAGAGGGAATTAGGTTATTATTCCAAGACGGTGAAAATTTTGATAATTTTCTTCAAGTTTTAAATGAGTATAGGCAAGCTGTAATTACTAGAAAAGGAGTTATTGATAAATTAAAAAATGAAATTGTAATTATAAAAAAATTAAAAATTTAGATATATCTGTATATAGTAAATACAAAAAAGACCGATTGCTTCGGTCTTTTATGGTACTTTTATTAAGTCTGTTAACACATCATCTAGTGCTATTGGTGTTACTTTATTATCCACTAAAATCTTTAATAATTTTTCTGTTTGTTTTTCTTCAACTAATATGTTGTTTATTTCTCTGCTTTCAAATTTCTCTTTTCCATTGTTTCTACATTTTTTTACTATGCCTATTCCATATGTTTCTTTGCCTTCATTTATGAATAATTTGCTTATTGTCTTGTAGTATTCTAATTTTATTTTTTCTCCCAAATTTAATTCTTCTGAATCTTTTTCATCAATAGTTGTCTCTCCATAAAATTCTCTTATACTATCCATAACATATACCTTCCTTTGTTAATTATTAATGTAACTATATATCATTTACTTTAGAAGTGCAAGCATTTTAGTTCGTTCGAATTTTATGTTTTTCGACAATTATTGTTTTAATATTTTAATTATTTCTTCATATATTTTTTCTTCGACATCATTTACTGATACTTTTGTCGTATTTTGTCCCATCTTTTTTAATAATTCAGGATTTGAAATTATACTATATATATTTTGGTCTAATGAACTGCCAGTTAAATTTTTATCTAAAATAATTTTGGCAGCACATACATTTTCTAGAACTCTGGCATTATATTCTTGATGGTTCTCAGTTGCATATGGAAATGGGATAAAAATTGCAGGTTTGTTTAGTAGTGCTACTTCTGTTATTGTCATTGCCCCACTCCTTGATACTACTAAATCTACATAATTCATTAATTCTTGCATGTTATATATATATGGCACTATCTTGACATTTGGTATATTGTTTATATTTATTCCTTTATTACTTAATCTTTCTTTAATGCCATCATATTGTGTTGGTCCAGCTGCCCATATAATTTGATATTCTTTATTTTTCTTTTCGCATATAATTTCAATCATACTATCATTTATGCTTTGTGCTCCCTGACTTCCACCAAAAACTAATACTTTAGGTTCATAATCATTAAACCCTAAATCTTTCGATATTTTTCTTTTCTCTTCTTCTGTTAAATATACTTTTTTTAATTTGGTTGGAGTACCTGTTACAACAATCTTTTTTGCCTTTGGTAATCTTTTTACAACATCTTCAAATCCTACTAATACCACATCTACTTTTTTAGATAATATTTTTACTGCTATTCCCGGGAAAGCATTACTTTCATGTAATGCTGTTGGTATTTTTTTCGACTTTGCAGCAAGTATAACCGGAATACAAATATATCCACCTGTACCTATAACTACATCTGGTTTAAATTCCTCTATTATTTTTTTTGCTTCACCTATTGATCTGAATGTTTTGTATGTTCTTTTTATATTATCTAATGAAATTTTTCTATCAAAACCATATGCATCTATTGTTTTTAATTCATACCCAGCTCTTGGTACTAAATCGTTTTCTAAGCCTCTATTAGTTCCTATAAAAATTATTTGTGATTCTGGTTGTTCTTTCTTTATTTTATTAGCAATTGCAATTCCTGGGTTTATGTGTCCACCTGTACCAGCTGCTGCAATGATTACTCTCATCTTTTCCCTCCTCGTTATATTTATTCTGGTGACTGCTAGTCGCCTCCTATACCTTTGAACCTGCTCTCGAAATATTTAGTAATACACCACACGAGCATAATAAAATTAATAATGCTGTTCCTCCGTAGCTAAAAAATGGTAATGGCATTCCTGTATTTGGTATTGATGACGTAACAACACCAATATTTATAATTACTTGCACTCCTATTAATGTAGTTATACCTGTTGCTAATAAACTTCCAAACATATCTGGAGATTTTATTGCTATTAAAATTCCTCTCCATATAAATATTGCAAATAATAAAATTACTATTACACATCCTACAAATCCTAATTCTTCTGCTAAAATGGAAAATATAAAATCATTGTGTGGTTCTGGTATATACAAATATTTCTGCTTGCTTTCACCTAATCCTACTCCAAAGAGTCCCCCTGAGCCAATTGCATATAGTCCTTGTACTGCTTGCCATCCTACCTCTGTTGCATCTGCCCAAGGATCCATAAATGACATAATTCTTTTTATACGGAATCCACCTTTTCCTGTAGCTTGTAAAGCTATTATTCCCACTGTCATTACAAGAGCCCCTATTAATCCTGCAATTACAAAATATAATAATCTGCAACCTGCCATAATCATCATTACACAAGTTACTGCACCTATAACTACTGAAGCACTTAAGTGATTTTGTACAAAGTATAAAATTGCTATTGGTGGTAATATATATATTAATGGCTTTACAAAACCTTTCCAAAAACTTTTTAGTTCTGATTTATGGTCTGCAAGATATCCGGCATAAAAAACTATTAAACCTATTTTTGTAAGCTCTGATGGTTGAAATTGTATAAACTTTAAGTCTATCCACCTAGTTGCTCCATTAGAGCTTAATCCTAAGCCCGGGATTAAAACTAGTAGCAATATTAATACTGATATCCAATATATTGCTTTATAAAACTTTTTATAAAGTCTATAATCTATTTTTGATATTATTAGCATTAGTATTATTCCCAATATTGCTGCTTTTAGTTGTTGTATAACATATGAATAACTATTTCCAGATTCAGCAATAGCAGATGGTGCAGATGCTGATAATACCATAACTATTCCTAATGATAGCAATATAATAATTATTACAAAAAGTATAAAATCAAATTGATTATTTATAAAGTTTGGAACTGTCTTTTTGTTTTTTGTCATTAGATTTCTCCTTTCTTATGATTATATTGCTATTAAACCTATTATGCATAAAGCTAAAGTTATAATACTAAATACTGATACTATTTTATTTTCATTCCATCCAGATAGTTCAAAATGGTGGTGTATTGGTGTCATTTTAAAAATTCTATTTCCCGTTTTTTTAAAATATCTTACTTGGATTATTACGGATATAGTTTCTATTACTGGTACTAAGGCTATTATCAATAATAATAGCGGCATTTTTAGATATAATGCCATGCCTGCAACAGCTCCTCCTAGCATTAGTGAACCTGTATCTCCCATAAATATTTTTGCTGGATTTAAGTTAAATAATAAAAATCCTAAACAAGTTCCTATTACAATACTTCCAAACACTACTATCTCTTTTATATCAAATATAATTCCTATTACTGTTAAACAAGTTAAAATAATTGCCGTTACACTTGTTGCTAATCCATCAATTCCGTCTGTAAGATTAATTGCATTAGAAGTTGCTAGTAATACTAGTATTCCAAATGGTATATATAACCATATTGGTAATGTTATATAAGTTTTAAAAAATGGTATGTATATTTCTGTACCTATGTTTAATATTTGTGTTATGTATAATACAAATGCAACTGAAAATATTAATAATCCAATTATTTTATAAACTGGTTTTAATCCTTTTGTATTTTTTAAAACTAATTTTTTAAAGTCATCTATGAAACCAACTAATCCGAAACCTACTGCTAAACCTGCTATTGGTATTATGTTTTGTGCTACCTCTGCTTGTTCATCTTTAATATAATCATAACACATAAAACTTGTTAGTAGCATAATTACAAGAATCATTATTATTCCACCCATTGTTGGTGTACCTTGTTTTCCTAAATGAGATTCTGGTCCTTCTGCTCGTTCCATTTGACCTACTTTTAATTTTCTTAATATCGGTATTATTATAAAAGATGAAATTACTGTAATTGCAAATGACAATAATAATATTTTTATTTGGTATTGCATAATTATCTCCTTACATTTTGTTTATTATATCTTTTACTATAATTCTTTCATCAAAAGGATTTTTTTCTCCATTTATTTCTTGATATGGTTCATGTCCCTTGCCTGCTAAAACTATTATGTCATTTTTATTTGCCATTTTTATTGCATGTTCTATAGCTTTTTTTCTATCTACTATACATACATATTTTCCTTTTGTTCTTTTTATTCCTTCTTCTACTTGTTTTACTATTTCTTCTGGATTTTCTGTACGAGGATTATCTGATGTTATTATAGTATAATCTGCTGCTTTTCCTGATATTTCCCCCATTATAGCCCTTTTTGTGGTATCTCTATCTCCTCCACACCCAAATACAGAAATTACTCTTCCTCTTGTATAACTTTTTACTGCATATAAGATGTTTTGTAAGCTTTCTGGTGAATGTGCATAATCTATCATTATTGTTAAACCTTTTTTATTGTCCACAAGCTCGCTTCTACCTGGAACTCTCACTTCTTCTAATGCTTTTTTAATGTTTTCTGAACTGCATCCTAACTTTTTACAAACGCTTATTGCTGCTAAAGCATTATAAACACTGAATCTGCCTGGTATACCTACCTTTACTCTTTCATTTCTTGTTTCTAACTTTACCATAAAATCGACATATGAATTGGTTATTGTAATATCTTTAGCTAATAAATCTGCTGCATTGTCTATGCCATATGTTTTTACGTCACAGTCTTTTATTGAATTTAAAATTCTAGAAGCATAAATATTATCTACATTTACAAAAGCTTTTTTACATATATTAAATAATTTTAGTTTTGAGTTTAAATAATCCTCCATATCTGGATGCTCTTTTGGGCTTATATGGTCTTCTGAAAAGTTTGTAAATACTCCTATATCAAAATTACAGCCTGCAACTCTAGAAAGTTTTAAACTTTGAGAAGATACTTCCATAATAACAACCTCGCATCCATCTTCAGCCATTTGTGCAAACATTCTTTGTAGCTCTAAACTTTCTGGTGTTGTCCTATCACTATCTTTTAGTTTTTTATCTCCACTGTATATTGCTATTGTTCCTACTAAACCTGTTTTTATTCCTTGTTTTTTTAGTATTTCCCTCATCATATATGTAGTTGTAGTTTTACCTTTTGTACCTGTTACTCCTACTAATTTAAACTTGCTAGAAGGATTTTCGTAAAAGTTACAAGAACATATTGCTAAAGCATATCTGGTATCTGGATGTAGTATGATTGTAACTCCTTCTGGTATTTGTTTTATTATTTCTTTATCTGTATCATCTGGAGCAAGTATAACTCTTGCTCCATTTGCAATTGCGTCTTTTATATATTCAGTTCCGTCATTTTTAAAACCTTTTATTGCAATAAACATATCTCCTGGTTGCACTTTTCTGGAATCATTTTCTATGTTAGGTATATCTAATTCTATTTCTCCTTTAGCTTTTAAATTCTCCAATCCAGCTAATATAGATTTTAATTTCATAAATTTCTCCTTATTTATATATTTTTTCATTGTCATTATATAATGAAATTTTATTTTTGTATAGATTTTTTATAATTTTTTTAAAATTCTGTATTTATTTGTTATATGTTTTATCTGCTCAACTTACTTACTAATATTTGTATTGCATTTTTCTGTGCAATGCTTAGCGAAACTTTCACATTAAAAAAGAACTTCAATGTGAAGTTCTTTTTTATTATTCTTCTACTTTTTGAAACATTTCTTTTCCTACTCCGCATAGTGGACATACCCAGTCTTCTGGTAAATCTTCAAATTTTACTCCTTCTACAGCTTCATCATATATATATCCACAAACTGTACATTCATATTTCATAATTTTTCACCTCCTATTTATTTAAAAGTTCTTTAACAAGTTCTTTCATTTTTTTCTTTGATTCATCATTCATTCTTGTTTTTATTGTAACTGTTGTATTGCATGTTTCTATATTTTTCATTTCTTTTATTATATCATTCATACATTTGGCTGCCATTGGTGCCCATGATCCATTTTCTATTATTCCTATTCTTCTATTTTGATAATTTTTATGTTTTAAGTTTCTTAAAAATTTTTCTGTTGATGAAAATAATCCTGTATCATATGTTGGAGAAGCAATAATTAATTTATCATATCTAAATGCATTTGCTATTGTTTCTGACATATCATTTCTTGATAAATCACTTACTACTACTTTTTTCACACCATTTTCTTTTAGCATTTTTTCTAATTCTTCTACAGCTTTTTTAGTGTTTCCATGAATAGAATTATATGCTACTAATATGCCTTCATCTTCTGGTTTATAGCTACTCCATGTATCATATTTATTTATATAATAATTCAAATTTTCCTTAAGAATTGGTCCGTGTAATGGGCATATCATTTTAATGTCTAACCCCACAACTTTTTTTAGCAACTGCTGAACTTGTGTGCCATATTTTCCCACAATATTAAAGTAATATCTTCTTGCTTCATTTATCCAATCTTCCTCAGTATCTAAAGTTCCAAACTTACCAAATCCATCTGCACTAAACAAAATCTTTTCTGTTTGTTCATATGTTACCATTACTTCTGGCCAATGTACCATAGGAGCCATAAAAAATTGTAATTTATGTTCTCCTGTATCTATAATATCTCCTTCTTTTACTATAACATATCTATTAGATAAATCTAAATCAAAAAATTGCTTCATCATGCTTTCGGCTTTTTGATTTAGTATGATTTTCATCTCTGGATATTTCTGTGCTAATAATTGTATATTAGCAGAATGATCTGGCTCTAAATGTGAAATTACTAAATAATCTATATTTTTTTTATTTAAAGTTGTTTCTATATTTTCCAGCCATTCATTTGTCACTCTTTTGTCGACTGTATCCATTACTACTGTTTTTTTATCTTTAAGTATATATGAATTATATGATACCCCATTTGGAAGATTATATTGACTTTCAAATAAATCTAATGTTTTATCATTAACTCCTATATATTCTATTTTGTTTGTTATATTATAATTCATTTTATTCTTCCTTTTTTTGTTAAAAGTTTATCATATATTAATGTTCTTTTTCAATACTTTTTTATCAAATAAACATTTTTCCATTTTCTAACATATATGCTAATATTGTTTCTTTAAATTCTAGCAATTTTTATTTGCTTTTTTCATTACACAATCTATTTTATAGCTACAACTTATTTAACATTTCAATTTTCTTTGAATATTATATTAATATAAATAATAATTGGAGATGTATAATATGTTTACAAATATTTTTAATATTGCTAAAGCAAATATAAAGGGAGGAAAAAAATATCCTAAAATAAATGGTGCTGTTACTTTTAGAGAAGTAAAAAATGGTGTCTTGGTTACTGCTAAAGTAAATGGATTACCTCAATCATCTGACAGTTGTACCGGTAGATTTTTTGGATTTCATATTCATGAAGGCAGTTCTTGTAGTGGGACTATAAGCGACGAATTTGCAAATGCAAAAACACATTTAAATCCTACAAACTGTCCTCATCCTTTTCATATGGGGGATTTACCACCACTAATTGAAAATAATGGTTATGCACATATGACTGTTTTAATAAATAAATTTAAAATAAAAGATATATTAGGTAAAGTTGTTATTATTCATGATTCTCCAGATGATTTTACAACTCAACCCAGTGGCAATTCTGGAAGCAAAATTGCTTGCGGTATAATTGAATAAGCAAGAACTTCAATTACGAAGTTCTTGCTTGTTATATATTTTAATTTTTTCTATACCTTCTCTATTTATATTTTCACATTTTCTTATTTTAAAAATTATTAATTTCTGTGGTAATATCACGCGAATAGTTGAATTTATTACTTGATGTGTCAAAATTTATAATTATTTACTTTTCTCCCAAATCCTCAAAAAATCTTAATAAATACCCATCTGGATCTTGTATCAAAAATTCTTTATTTCCTAATAGTCTATTTCCTTGTCTATACCAATTTTCTTCAATTTCAAAAGTAATTTTGTAATTATTATCTTTTAAATTTTTATATATTTCATTAACATTATTAACTTCTAATTGAAAATTAATACCATTTCCAAATGGATAAGTAAGTTCCATAATATTCCATTTATCATTATCAGAAATTTCTTGTAACATAAATTGTATTTTCCCTAAAGAAATGAACACAAATTTATTTTCTGGTCTATCATATTCAATTTTAAAACCTATAGTTTTATAAAACTTCAGGCTATTTTCTAAATTAGTAACTGAAAGTTCAGGAATACTCTTGTTGAACTCTAAATAATTTGAGTCTCTTATTATCTCACTTTTGAAAAATCTTTCTTGAAACTCTGTTAAAGCTCTTATTTCTTGATTTGAAAAAGATTTATTTTCTGGAACTATAATCAATTTATCATCGTTATCATCCAACCTATGTATAATAGCAATACATTTTCCTCTAAAAGTTTCCAAAGGTTCAAAAACTCCAAGGACATAACAATCTAATTCCTCGCCATCACCACTTATTGTATTCGGAACATATCCATAATTTACTGGATATATAAATCCATGTTTCGGATGTTTGCTTCCAAAAGGTCTATCAATTTTTACTTCTAGAGTTTTCTCTAAATATTTTTTATTATCCATAAAATACCTCAAATCTTACATTTTTATTCATAAGTACTGTATCACTTTCTAAATTCTTTATTCAATTCTTTTTCTTCGTCTAAGTTTCTTTTTTCTTCGTCAACATACTCTAAATAAATTTTATTATAGAAAGCACCTTTCTTTTCTTCTTTTACCTTCATAATTTTATATACTTCTTCCATTTTATAACCTTTTAATTTCATTATAGCATTTATAACTTCCATTAAATCTCCAAGTTCTTCAATACTATTTTCTTCTATAAACTCATTAGCTTCTTCTATAACCTTTTTATTTAGTTCTGTTAAGTACTCTTTATCATCAAGAATTCTATATTTGCTTTTCCTTCCTGGTTCACTATCTATATTTTCAGGTATTTTATCTCGTACTAGTTTATTATATGTGTATCTAAATCCAGTACTATGTAGTGATATTTTTATTCCTACTACGCCATATTCCTTCTCATTTTCTGGTGAATAATATTGGTACATAGCAGTTGTTTTTCTTTTTATATCTTCTTCATCTGTATATAATTTTTTAAATAACTTTTCAAATGTTGGTTCTATGTATAATTCTAATACATCTACTAATATTGTTTCTTGCAACTCTGGCAATTTTGAAAACTCTATTTGGTCCCCAATCTTTATTTGTCTTCTTTTTTCATCATACAATCGAAATTCTATAGTTTTTGTTCCATCTTTTATTCTCTCAAACGGGCTTTCATTTAACTTCATTCTATGTATCATATTACTAACCTTCCTTCAAATTATTTTTACAAATTATACCATACTTTTTATTATATGTATATATAGATTAGTTATAAGCAATTATGGCTACTCCTTCTTTTACTTTTATTCCAGCTTTAGGTAATTGTTGTGTTATTATTTCTGTACCTTCTTTTTCTTCCATATCTTCTATTGATATATTTAAATTTACGTCTTTTAATCTTTTCTTTGCCTCATCTATTGTAAGTCCTTCTATATTTGGTACTTCTATATCTTTTTTTATATTTTCTTCTTTTATATTATCTTTTTGTGCTTCCAAATATGGTAATACTTCTGCTAAAACTTTTCCACCAATAGGTGCTGCGACAGCACCTCCTTGGGTAATTATAGCAACACAAATATTTAAACAGCTTTTCTGTGTCTTGCTCACTCTTGTATTTTTTGATGACATTATGATATTATTTTTCCAAATTTTCAATAATCTTGTCTATAACATCTTCTGATAAAACAAATTCTGTATTTACAAAACCAATTTCTGGTCTAAGTCCATCTTTATTATGAAAATCTGAACCAGCTGTTACAAATAAATTATTTTTTTTTGCAAATTCATTCCACTGTTTTATTTCATCAATTTTTTTATTATATCTATCTACATATAAATAATTTGCTTCTAAACCATCTGGTTTCATATCATTAACAATAGCTAAAATATCTTCTTCTGTGAAATTATCTTCGTGCACATATGCCACAGGATGTGCTAAAACAACTTTTCCTTTTGCAGCTCTTATTATTTCTGCTGCTTCTTTTGGAGTTAAACTCTCTTTTTTTACATATGCAGGACAATTTTCATTCATAATAGTTTCTATAAATTCACCTTTACTTGGAATATGTCCAAATTCTACTAATAATTTTTCTTTGTTCTTTGGATTTTCTATTGTATTTAATGCTATATGGGCTTTTGTAACAGCTTCTATCTTATCTAATTCTTCTACATTTATATAATATTCTAGTTCTTCTAGTTTTTTAGCTACATCACGTAAATAATTATGTCTTGCATTTCTAACTTTTTTTAATCTTTCTTTGAATTCTTCATTATCCAAATCCAGATTATATCCTAATACATGTACTCCTGCTTTTTTTGTTTTAGTAGAAATTTCTACTGCATTAATTAACTTTATGTTTTTACTTTTTGCATACTCAAATAATTCATCATTATATGCATCCACAGTATCATGATCTGCTATTGCAATTATAGATACACCGTTTCTATGAGCTTCATCTATTACTTCTTTAGGTGTTAACAAACCATCTGAGACTATTGTATGAATATGTAAATCTATTCTTTTTTTCATTCTATCTTTCTCCTTCTTAAAATTCAGGCATTAGTTCCTCTTCCAAATCTTCTTTTTGCTTCTTTGCTAGATCACTCCAGCTTGTTACTCTATTATAAAAAATTTCTTCTAACTTATGTTCTTGAAATCTTCTAAAGTTTGCTGGAGTTGCTGATTGCATAAGAAATTCAAATAATTCTTCTGGAGTATGCTCTTGCACTACTCTTATTCTACTTTTTTGTAATGTATCTTCCATTTCTTGTGTAAAATTAAAAGCTGTAAATGCTGAAAGATAATCATAAATAAAATTATATGCTTCATCATCATATTGCCATTTTTTTCTAAGTGATTTTGGTCTAATTGGTAAATATGGTTTTCTTCCTTCTAATTTTGTCAATCTTAATTCATCTGGTACTTGTGATATTAATTCTTCTAATTTTGATTGTTCCATAATATGTGCATCTATTGGCAAGAATATTTTTGGAAATGTGCCATCTTTTAAATTTGTTGCAATTTCTACAACATCACTTAAAGATTGTAATGGTGCAACATCTGATGTACGCATATTATATTTTTCTAACAATGCCCCTAGCTCAGTTTGAGCTTCTTCCACTTTTCCATCTTCGCATACTAGCCACATATCTAAATCAGGTAATCTATTTATAATTTTTCTTGGTTTTAATGAATCTATCATATTTGGGCATGGTTTGCAGATTATTTTTAAATCCGGCATTATTTCGTAATTTCTCTTTAGACAAGACTCGCATTGCCATATTGATTTTTGAACAATTTCACCATCTCTTAATAATTGTCTGTTATACCTAATTTGCTCTGAAATAATTGGTATATCTCCATTTAAGTCTTTATCCAATACATAAAACGGATATCCGGTTCCAAATGATCCTCTACTTACACTTACCGAAGCAGCAATTATATTAAATACTTCTATATTCCATTTTAAATATTTTCTTTTCAACTCCGTATTTGCTTTTTCAAAAGTAGTCGAAGCTCTTTCGACTTTCTCAACAACTTTTTTTATTGTTCTTTCTTTATCCATATAAAAACCCCTCACACTAATTTATATTTCTATCCACTCTTGTCTCTTGTAGATTTCTATTATCCTATCTAATATTTCACTCTCTTCGGTAAAATATTTTGTTATTACTTGTCTTCTACTAAAGCTTCTTTCATAATACTGTTCTGCGCTTTTTCTATCTCTTTGTCTTCCAACAATTACAGCTGCTCTGACATCTTGAAATTCTCTGTTTCTACTATTATAAAGTCTTATGGGCTTACTTGGAATCTCTCCTCTTGTATAAACTTCAACAATGTCTGCCATTTCTGATTGTTCTATTGCCTGTATATTGTCTAACATCTCTTCATAAGCTTTATAAAAGTGATCTAACGCCACTAGTCTTCCCCAACCTTTTTGTTTAACTTGTCCTTCGTATCTTTCAATTATTGACATTAAACAGTTCATCTCATCAACTGCCATTCCTCTTACAATTATTTTGTACCCATGCATTTTATACATCATGTTTTTTAATAGCTTTAAGTTTCTACCTGTTCCTTCAAAAATAACATTATAATTATTAGCTACTATAGCATCAAATAAATTATCTGTCCAAAAATTACTTTCTTGATTAGTTACTTTCGTATAATATTGAGGGTATTTTTTAGCTAACTCATCTATTCGAGGATGAAATGGCTTTAATTCATCACTATTAATAATAACAACATTATTATCTTTGAATTGTGCACATGCATAGCCATTCAAACCTGTTTTTCCAGAACCAGGAGGAGCAATATTTATTATTGCAATTGGATGTTCACTAGGTTCTTTTCCATTTAACATAATTGCATTTATTTTATTTCCTATCTCATTGCGCTCATCTTCAGGAAGCTTATATTCAGAACATATTTCTTCTAATGTTTTAATTTCTTTCATATCATATCTCCTTATATATTATTATAATCTCTTTTTATTTCTGAACCATATTCCTTTATTATCTTATTTATAATATCTTCATTTCCAATATACATTTCATTTCTTTCTTTTATTAATTGCTGCATCTTTTCATCATTTATTGTATATCCTTCTTTAGATGTTTTAGCAATTTTAGCTGCCATAATTTCAACAGCTATTTCTAATTTTGTATTTTGACTTATTCCAATCATATTTTTGCTCCTTTTTGTTTTATGGTAACTAATATGATATCACAAACCTAATTTTTTTTCAATCTATAACCTAACTTTTCCTCAATTATACATAGTTTATTATTTTATATATATTCCAATATTCTTTTAAACTCATCTTCGAACTTAAATTTTATGACTATATTTCCGTTCTCTTTTACATATATACAATCTATTAATTCAATTATTATATCTCTTGAAAGTTCTGTAATTCCTTTTTGCTCTCTAAATTTCTCTATCCATTCATTTTGGTCTTTGTTTTGAGATTCGTACTTTTTCTTCTCTATTTCTAGTCTTTCAATATTTTGGTTTAATCTTTCAATATCATTTTCATATTTTTGCTTATATTCTATATATTCTTCTCTTGTTATATCTTCATTTTTCCAATCTTCATAAAGAGTTCTTTTGAAATTTGATATTTGATGAATCTTATTTTGTTTTGTAACTATCACATTGGCAATGTTTTCATTTTTAGTATTTTGAAAACTATTTTCATTTATCTGTTGTACGATTTCTTCTGTATCAATTAACAATTCAATATGCAAATTAATAACTTGCATAACAGCTTTCTCTAGCCATTCTTCTTTTATGGTATGTTTAGTACATAACTTATTAGATTTTTTTTTATATGTACTACAGATATAATATTCATATTTGTTTCCCCCCTTATTTGTGCTACTTTTCTTATTCATTGCCCTCCCACAATCTGCACATTTTAAAAAACCTGCCCATATTGATAATTCATTTGTTTTTTGAGATACTTTTACGTCTTTTCTACTTAATTCTTGTGCCTTTTCAAATGTTTCTCTATCAATTATTGGCTCATGAGTATTTTCTACTCTAACCCATTCTTCTTCAGGAACATTTTCTATTTTATGTATTTTATAGCTTTTAGCCCTCCTCTTTCCTTGTACTGTGTTACCTATATACACTTCATTTTTCAAAACATTCCTTATTGTAGATGGTGTCCAAGTATATGTATTATCTTTTATTCCATAGTTGTTATAATTTTGTCCTAATTCTAATTTCTTATGTCCTGTAGGATTCAAAATACCTAAATCATTTAATCTATGGCATATTGCTATCTTTCCTAACCCTTCATTAACATTCCAATGAAATATTTTTTTCACTATTTCTGCTGCTACCTCGTCTATTATTAACTTGTGCTTATCTTTTGGATCTTTAATATAACCATAAGATGGAAAAGCCCCTATAAACTCTCCCTTTTTCTTTTTTCCATTCAATGATGTCCTTATTTTAATTGATGTATCTCGTGCATACTCATCATTTATCAAATTTTTAAATGGCACTAAAATTGTATTTGTGCTTGATGGATTTTTAAAACTATCTACTGAATCATTAATGGCAATAAATCTTATATTAAATAATGGAAAAACTTGCTCTATATAATTTCCTACTTCTATATAGTTTCTTCCAAGTCTTGATAAATCCTTTACAATTACACAATTAATATTTCCATTTCTCATATCTTCTAATAGCCTCTGAAATGATGGTCTATTAAAATCTGTTCCTGTAAATCCGTCATCTATATAAGTATCATACACTATCAAATCATCATGTGTGTCGGTGAATTCGTTTAATAATGTCTTTTGGCTTGTTACACTATTACTTTCTTGCTTTTCTGTGCCATTGTCGCTATCCTCTTGTGAAAGTCTTATATATAGTGCAACAGACCATATTTTTTTATTTACTACGTTTTCATTAGAAGAATATTTTGACTTTCTTGCCATTAATGTTTTTACCTCCTTTCCTTTAAAACAAATGAAAAACTGCGTATTACTACGTTAATCTTCACTAAAAATGTCCTCGAAGTACAAAAGTACGTCTGCGGATTTTTAGCTTGATTGCCTTGTACTACTTGTTTTTGATTTGTTTTATATATTTTCACATTAATTGTAACGTGACCTTTGTAGATTGTCAGCCCATTTTCTTTTTTTGTTTTAAAATATTTTTTATGCATTCATTAAAAGTTTTTTTAACATCTGAATATTGAAATTCTACAACCATATCTTCAACTTTTAATATATATGGATTTTCACTTTCATTTAAAAATTTAATTATCTTATCTTGATTTTTCAAACCATATTCTCCTTTAGAGGATTTTATGTTTAAGTTTATTATTTCTTCCAAAATTTTATGCCTAAATTAACCCTTTTACTACATAAATGTCATCGACACATACAAAAAGTACAAACTTTTAAAATCTTTTGTAAATATAAATAGAAAAAAGAACTTGTATATTTCTACACAAGTCCCTCCCAGCCACTTTACCAGTGGCTGTAGATAGTTTATATTATTGTTGATTTTTCAATAGTTTTATGGTGTGTTGTTAAAACTACCCACGCACCTCCTTGGTGTCCACCCTCTCCTGTTGGATTATATAAAGTCACAAGTATTACAACCTCTGGGTTTGTTGTTGGTCCTACTCCCATAAATGAAGTTACGTACTTATTTGTATTTACACCATCCTCTGAAGTTCCTGTTTTTCCACCTATGTTATATCCTTCTACTTGTGCATTTCTTCCTGTTCCTTCTTCCACTACAGACTGCATCATACTCAACACATTTTTAGCCGTTTCTTCTGATATTACTCTTTCTTGCTTTTCTACAGGTATATCTGTTACTTCTCCTGTTTGACTATTTATTATTTTTTTAACTATCCTAGGTTTTACATATGTTCCACCATTTGCAATACTTGATACTGCTGTTATTAATTGTAGAGGTGTTATTTCAAATCTTTGTCCGAATGCAATAGTTGCAAGTTCTACTGGTCCTACTTTTTCTTCTTTTAAAAATATACTTCCTGCTTCTCCAGGTAAGTCTATACCTGTTCTTTTTAACAATCCAAATTTATTTAAATAAGTATAGTACTTACTTACACCTATTTTTTGCCCCAGTCCTATAAATACCGGATTGCACGAATTCATTAATGCTTGCCTTAGTGATTCTGAACCATGAGGTCTATAATATCTCCAGCACTTTATTCTAACACCTGCTATTTCTATTCCACCAGTGCAGCAAAACTCTCCTTCTTTATCTACACTTGCTAATCCTTCTTCCAAAGCTGCTGATGTTGTAATAAGTTTAAATGTAGAGCCTGGCTCATATGTATCTGATACAGCTTTATTTCTCCACATTTGTTGCAAAGCTTTTGTTTTATCCCCTTGTGATAGTGTACTCCAACTAGATTTTAATTCTTCTGTATTTGGTTCATATGGTTGATTTAAATTGTAGTTTGGATAACCTGCCATTGCAAGTATGTCTCCTGTTTGTGGATTCATTATTATTATATTTCCACCGTCCGTACATTTATTATCTATACAAGCTTCTGTTAAATATTTTTCTGCAATTCCTTGCACTATAGCATCTATACTTAATACTAAATCATTTCCATCAACTGCTTCTACATAGTTTTCCCCTTCTTTAGATATTTCTCCTCCTTTAGCATCTATTACCTTATTTATCTTGCCCTTTTCACCCTTTAACTCTTTTTCATATATAACTTCTATTCCGTCTAAACCTTGATTATCTGAGCCACAAAATCCTATTACTTGTGATGCAAGACTATTATTAGGATAATATCTTTTTGTGTCTTCATCTATGTTTATTCCAGCTGTTATATTATTATCTACTAGCCATGTTCTCAGCTCATCTGCTTTTTCTTTATCGACTTTCTTTACAATAGTTTCTATAGAACTCCTTTTGCTTACTCTTTTTAAAGTACTATCATAATCCAAGTTAAATATATCAGATAATGCTTTTGCCACCTTTTCTTTATTCTCTTTTGATATATTTGTAGGATTTACTGTTACTGTTTCTACAGTACTTGATATTGCTAAAATATTTTCTCCTGTTGCATCATATATTGTTCCTCTTCTGGGATTTACACTTCTGTCTAATGTTTGTTGGATATATGCCATAGAATGCAGTTCTGCCCCCATAACAAATTGCAACCATCCAATTCTAAATATCAATGCTCCAAAAATCATTGTATATATCAATATAGCATTTCTCATTCTCTTTTTTCTATTTAAATCGCTTACTTTTTCCTCTGCCTTTATCTTTATTTCTTTGATTTCTTGTTTATATTTTTTTCTCTTTTCTTTCTTTGACTTTTTTTCTAATTTTTTTATATTTATTTTTTCGTTTTTCCATATTTTAATTTGCCTTTTTTTAATTTTTCTCTTATTTCCCATTATCATAATCCTTTCTATTCATTGTAATTATAATAATATTATTCAAATACAATCTAAAATAAGACATAAAGGCATAAAAAAATTACTATAACTTTTATATAGTAATTTCTTTAAAATATTTTTTCTGTTAATACCTCTATTATTTTTTCAAACCAATTTTTTTCTTCCTCTATTATTATCTGCTCACTTGCCGGTTCTACATAATCTTTTTTAGGAAGATTAACATAGTGTTTTTGTGTTGCGTCTAATTTCTTCATTCCAGAATTTTCTTTTGCTGCTTTTTCTATATTGCTTAAATTCAAACTATTTTGTATATTAACTTCCAATTGCTGATTTTCTTTTTCTATTACAGCTAAATCACTTTTTAACTGCTCTTTTTTATTAAAACTTTCTGTAATAAGTGAGTTTCTATAACTTATTGCCAATAGTATTACAAAGCCTAATAGAACATAAGATACCACTTTTACCTGTGAATTCACATGTTTTTTTCTTTTTGTATTTGCACTGGTTGTTTTCTTTTTTGCCGTACTTGTTTTGTTTTTATTATTATTTCCTGTTTTATTACTATTCTTCTTTTTCTGCTGTGGTTCATATTCTGGTTTTATTTTTCGTGGACTAGTTTCATATTGATACCCACTATACCTACTATTTGGCATATTCTCACCTACCTTTTTGCCAATTATTATTTATATTTTTTTCTCAAAAACTCTTAATTTAGCACTTTTAGCTCTAGAATTTTCATTCTGTTCATTTTCTGTTGGAAGTATTGGTTTTTTTGTTATTATTTTTCCTTTGGACTCAGCCCCACATACACAATAAGGTAAATCTTTTGGACATTTACAAACTCCCTCTGCTTCTATAAATGCATTTTTGACAGCTCTATCTTCCAAAGAGTGAAATGTTATAACTGCTAATCTGCCATTATTTTTTAAAACGTCTATACAATTTCCTATACAATTATATAATGGTTTTATTTCATTATTCACTTCTATTCTTATTGCTTGAAATGTTCTTTTAGCAGGATGTCCTTCCTTTTGTTTTGATAGAGGTATCGATTTTACTATAATATTTACTAATTCCTCTGTTGTTTCTATTTCTTTATTTTTCCTTTGTTCACATATATTTTTTGCTATAATTCTTGAAAATCTTTCTTCACCATATTCATATATAATTCTAGATAATTCTTCTTCAGAATAAGTATTAACCACTGTTTTAGCATCTAATTCTTGCGTATTATCCATTCTCATATCCAAAATACTATTTCCCAAATAACTAAAGCCTCTTGATTTTTCATCAAGTTGATATGAAGAAACACCTAAATCTAATAATATTCCATCAACTTTTTCTATTTTCAGGTTTTCTAATATTTCTTTTATCTCATCATGATTTGAATGAACATACTTAACATTTGAATATAAGCTTAAGTTTTCTTTTGCTGCTTTTAAAGCATCAACATCTCTATCAATTCCTATTAGCATACCTTTACTAGATAAACTTTCTAATATTCTTTTGCTATGTCCTCCACCACCAAGAGTGCCGTCAACATATATGCCATCTGGCTTTATATTTAATGCTTCTATACACTCTTCAAGTAGTACCGGCTTATGTTTAAAATCCATGATTAATAGACCCCTGCTTTCATTTTATATGAGAATAGTTGGTATTTTAACTAAAATACCAACTGTCTGTTTTATTTTTAGTTTTTTCTTTAGTATTTCATTTTCTCTTTAGTATGGTCTATATTTTACAAATGTTTTTCATTTGTATATTACTTTTTTATCCTATGTACAAATATTAATTTGTCTTTTGTACTTTTTACTTTTGTATTTTGATAATTTTATCTTTTGTTTTTAGAACTCTTTTCTTTTGTTATTTCTCTTTTGTATTCTAATATTTTTTTCTTTTGTGATAATTTAATTTTTTTATCTTTTGTTTTTTATATTTTATCTTTTGTGTAAATTTGCTTTGCTTTATCCTTTGTAAAATTTTATCTTTAGTTTTATTTATCTTTTGTACCTTGTTTTTTCTTCTTTTGTATTTCAATTATTTATCTTTAGTGTGCTTTATATAAACTTTTGCAATTTATATACCCAACATAGTCATATTTTCTGCAATTTCATCAGCAGAAATGTTTTCGTCACTATTATAAGATTTCCATTTTTCTCTATTCCAAATTTCAATTCTTGTGCCAACACCAATAATTATTGCATCTTTTTCTAAGTTCGCATATTCTCTTAAATTTCCTGCTATTAAAAATCTGCCTTGTTTATCGATTTCACATTCTGTTGCACCTGAAAGGAAAAATCTTACGAAATCTCTTGCATTTTTATTTGTAAGTGGAAGTGTTTTTAACTTTTCTTCGAAGTTTGTCCATTCGTTTTGAGAGAAACCAAACAAGCACCCATCTAATCCTTTGGTTACTATAAACTTATCTCCCATGTCTTCTCTTATTTTAGCAGGTAGTATCAATCTGCCCTTTACATCTAGAGAATGTTCATATTCACCTATAAGCACTTTGTTTCACCTCCCACACATTTCAAACCACTTTTTACCACTTCTCTCCACTTCAATTAAATTTTAATACATCTTTTTATAAAATGCAAGTACTTTTTTAAAATTTTTTAAAATTTTGTCACTTTGGGGACGTTCCTTTTTGTGACAAATTGTCACTCGGGGGACAGACCTTAGCATATCAAGGTGTGTCCCTAAAATGACAACTTGTCACAAAAAGGAACGTCCCCAAAGTGACAAAAGCTAGATTGTTACATCTAGCTGATATACTCCACCATTTGGTGATAATTTTATTTTTTTCTCTTCTATTTCTTTACCGTTTAATTTAAAGCTGTTTACTCCTTTTTTTGTTACTTTTATATTATATATACTCTTTCCATGTTTGTATTTTATGCTGTAATCTTCCCAGTCATTTGGAATACAAGGTTGTATCGTTAGTTCTTCTTTTTCTATTTTTAATCCTAATATATATCTTAATCCTGCTTCATAAAGCCAGCTGCTTGAGCCTGTATACCAAGTCCAACCTCCTCGTCCAGCTAAATTAGCCTGTCCATATACATCTGCTGCTATTACATATGGCTCTACTTTATATTTGTTAGCTGCTTCTTTGGTTCTGGCATGTTCTATAGGGTTTATCATTCTAAATAGTTCCCCTGCCTTATCTCCAAATCCTAATAGTGCTTCTGCAATTATTACCCATACTGCTGCATGTGTATGTTGCAGTTGTGGACATTTTTACTAGCTCTAATAATAAACTTCGTCTTGCGTTGTTGGATTTCAGTCGTCTCTCCTCAACGTACCTATGTACGCCTGCGTCGATGACTCCCTCATCCGCCTAGCAATACTCGTTTCTTATTCGAGCAAAAACAATATATCCTCTATGCTGTTTTAATCTCATATTTCTTCTTAGCACATATAAAATTATTATTTAAATCTTGTAGTGGTTTAAAGTTGAAATATATATCAACTTGCTTGTCACTATGAATCTCTATTTTTTCTATAAACTCTCTAATTATCTCTTTTGTTGGTTTCTCCATTTCAAGAAACTCTTCTATTAAATTATCTAATTTTGTTTCTTTATTTTTTGTATTTTCTCCTGCTAATTCTTTTTCTAAATCTTTAATATTTTCTTCATAACCTTTTACAATTTCTTTTATTCTTTTTGCATTTTTCATATATTCATCAAGAGAAATTATTCCTGCTAATCTGTCATCATACATTACTTCAAGTTTTCTAGTTTCTTTTTCTATTGTTTGTTTAAATAACTCAATTTGTTTATTTATATCAAACTCTTTTGCCCCACTTGTTTTAGTTTGTTTTGCAATTTCTTCTAGTTTCTTTTTATTTGTATATTCTTTGCAAACTTCTTTTAAAACTTCTAGCATTTGCTCTTCAAAAACTTGATAATTAAAATTATGTGGAGAACATACATCAAACTTTCCAAATCTTCCATATCTCTGACATCTGCCATAAATATTTCCGTTTTTATCTGGACTTCTTATTCCAATATATCCTTTACAATCATAACATCTAAGTAATCCCTTAAATAAATAATCATTTTGAACTACTCTTGAACCTTTTGTTGCATCTATTACTTTTTTTGCTCTTTCAAAATCCTCTTTACTTATTATTGCCTCATGCATATTTTCTACCTTAACCCAATCTTCCTCTGGTAAATTAATAAACTTTTTAGATTTAAAACTTACCTTTTTTCTTTTCCCTTGTATTACTGTTCCTGTATAAATTTCGTTTGAAAGAATAAATCTTACAGTAGATTGTTGCCACAATCCATAAGTTAGAGATTTTGTACCTCTTTTTCTTTTATTATAATCTGATGGAATTGGAATTTTCTTTTTACTTAAGTAATCTGCAATTTGCATTGTACCAAAACCTGCTAAATATTTTTCATATATCAGTTTTACAACATTTGCTGCTTCCTCATCTATAATTAAATGGTATTTGTTTTCTGGATCTTTTTTATAGCCATAAGGTGCTGTTCCTAAATATTCTCCATTATTTCTTTTTGCTTGTAATACACTGTTTATTTTCTTTGATGTATCTTTAGCATACATTTCATTTAATATTGATTTAAACGGTGCTATATCGTTATTTGAATTATCGAAAGCCGTATCTATATTGTCTAATATTGCAACAAATCTAACTTCATGTTCTGGAAAATAATTTTCAATATATAATCCTGATTGCACATAATTTCTTCCAAGTCTTGATAAATCTTTTGTAATAATCATATTGATTTTGCCTGATTCAATATCTGCAATCATTCTATTAAATGCAGGTCTATCAAAACTTGTACCTGAAACTCCGTCATCAACATATTCTGAAATAAAATTCAATTTGTTTTGTCTAATATATTGCATTAGCAAAGTTCTTTGGTTTCCAATACTTTCACTTTCTTGATACTTTTCTTTTTCTTCATCTTCTCTTGAAAGCCTAATATATATACCGACTTTATAATCAATATTATTCATTATTGTATAGCTCACTTCTACCTCCTTTTTGCTATAAAAATATATGAGATAATATTGATACTCTTGATTTTCATTATACCATATTATCTCATCAAATACCATTGTTTCATTTTATTTTTTAACTGTTTTTAAGCAATAATTTCCAAAGGCTCTTTCAATAATCTTTTCTAGAGCCTCACCCTTATCATTAAAAATTATATTTATCTTAAAATCATTCTTTTTCTTATATTTCTTTTTTTCTTCCAATAGCCTCACTCCTCTTGTTTTATTTTTTCCAAATTTTAGAATTTTATACCGCTACAAGTGGATTCGCTCCCATATGAGATTTGCCCTCATTCCTGCTTTACAGAATCGCCCCTTTACATCACGTTAGCCAGACGAAAGTATCATTATTCGTGCTTGTAACTACTATTTAATTCTCAATGTACATTTCCATTTTTTGACTTTTTCGACTTTTTGTAGTAAAATTATGTCAATTAAGTGTTGTATACATTATAAGTGCGATTTTTTAAAATTCACACTGTACAATCTCAAAAAATTTTTCATTAATTTTAGGTTGTTTGATGTGGAGGTGTTAAAATCGAGTTTTAAACTGGCTTTTGACAAGAATTTAGGACTAGAGCTTTTTGTTTTTAAACATATGTATTATGATAAAAGTAAAAAAATATTTTTTTCATCATATAACACTGAGCATATGATTGATGCAATAGGTTCTTTTCTACTCATATTTTTAAATACAGATTTTGAAGATGATGAAGATTGCAGATCTTTTGTTTTTTGGTTTTGTTTTGAAAACTTATATTATAGAAAATATCCTAAAATTAAGAAGGCAAATCAAGACTCATCAACACATTTAAAACTTTCATTTTCTGAATTTAATAAAGAACTTGATAGAATTGTAAAAGAATATAAAGAAGAATTTTTATATCTTAAATATACTTTATTAAAAAATCTAAAATTACCATATGATACCAACTTCTTTATGCGATATGATGATTCATTAGAACTAACTCAAGAAGATATACAAAATATAATACAAGAAGAAAAAAAATATTATGAAGATAAATCAATGAAATATAATGAAACTGAAATAAATGGATTTATGGAAAAGCTAAATATACAGTTTGAAACTTTTGCTTTAATTTTCGAAAATATAGATGTCGATAAGTATAATATTCCTTATTATTTTGAAAGTGATGATATTTTATCAATAATAGCTCTAATATTTAAAGAATTTATGTCTGACAATCATAATACTATAAGGCAATGTCAAAATTGTGGATTTTACTTTGTTCCATCAAATTTAAAAGAGACAAAATATTGCAATGTAGAATATAAAAAAACTGGAAAAACTTGTAGGCAAATTGGAAAGGAATTAGCTTATAAAAAATCTCTAAAAGAAGATACACTTTTAGATAAATATAGAAAAAGATATATGTCTCTTGCTAGTTCTGTTTCCCATTACGGAACAGATACTGCTATCACTAGATTTGAAAAGTATAAAAAAGATGGATCTATAATGAAACAAAAATATTTAAATACAGAAATTACTCCTAAAGAATTTGAAAAATGGATTAATAACACAAAAAAATAAAAAAGTATACATATATTCAATTTTTAAATTTACTAATATGTATACTTTTATGATTCATATTTACTTAAAATTACTTTTAAGAAGGAATAAACTTCCTTTAATATCTAATACAAATATTGTATATATTCCTTAAAATATATAATCTAATTTAATATTAGAGCGTGGCACGGAAACCAGTGTTGTTATAGTTGTTATTAGGGTTGTTGTAATTGCGATAGGCGACAGGATAATTGTTTCCATTATTGTTGTAATTGCCACCACGGATAACACGATACGAATGCCTTTTTAAAGTCTATCCCTCTATATAAAACATACTTTTTCTTAGATTATAAGAATCTGCATGTTTAACATAGCCTAGCCAACCTGCTATACTTCTTTGTATTTCAGGTAATGTTATTTTGCCCTCTTTTAATTGTTCTGTATATCTTTTTAATTTTCTTTTCATTCTGCATTTACTTGTATGTCTTATTTTTAACCTTTTCTCATTGATTTTATAACCACAAAAATTAACTCCTTGTATATCTTTAAAAATTCTTGTTTTTGAATTTAAAGTTAGTTTTAAATTATCTTTTAAAAATTTAGTTATATTATTTAAGATATCTTTTGCAATTTTTTTATTTTCGCACATTATAACAATATCATCCATATATCTGTAATAATATTTGCATTTTAATATGTGTTTAACATACTGATCTAATTCATTTAAATATATATTAGCAAACATTTGAGATGTATAATTACCTAAAGGTAGTCCTACCATGCCTTCTGTAGATAATAAAATTTCTCTAGTTAACCATAGTAACTTTTTATCCTTCATTTTTCTTTTTAATATTTCCCAAAGTATTCTTTTATCTATATTTTGAAAATACTTTGTAACATCCATTTTTAATATGTAATAATTCTTCCATTTAGATTTTGCACTTCTCATTGCTTTTTGAACATCTTTAGATGCTTTATGCATTCCTCTTCCTTCTATTCCAGCATATGATGTACTAATAAATTGTGGTACAAAGTATGGCTTTATAAATTTTTCGACATACCATTGATGTACTACTCTATCCTTATATTCTGATGCCATAATTATTCTTTCTTTTGGCTCATATATTTTAAATTTTGTGTAACCACCATGTTTGTATGTACCAGTTTTTAATTGTTTCTCTAATTCTAATAATTCTTGTTCTAGTTTTAACTCAAACAATATTATTTTTTTCTTTTCTCTTTTTCCACATCTTGCTTTTTTTATGTGCTTTTAGTAGATTTTCAAACGATATTGAATTATCATATATATTTTTAATTGTTTTAGGCATATTTTTTCACCTCTAGAGATTTAATAAGTCCTCCTAAAATTTTTCCAATTTCAGCCAGTAATTCGTTGCTATGTTTGTATTTCTTTTCATCTATCCATTTTTGATTATACATTATTCTTATACAAATTCTTTGATAATATATATTACTATCAACGATATTATAGATTTGTAGTCTTTTACTTTTATCTATTTTACTTGCTAAAAGAATATTTTTTAGCATTTCATACATACTTGTCTTTACTTCTGTTCCTATACTAAATTTTTCTGTTCTTGGAAGTTTAAGTAATATTGTAAGCATATATTCAATATACTTTTCTATTTTTACTATTATTACCAATCTGTTATCTTTGTTTTTCTCCATCTCATATATCCCCCTTTCAAAAAAAGAAGAAGAGACTCTGAAATTTCAAAGTCTCTCCTTCCTTTTGTGCTTGTGTCAGTGGTCAGTGCTACGCAAGGAAAAGCGCGGCACGGAAACCAGTGAAGCTATAGCTGAGATTAGGGTTGCTGAAATTGCGATAGGCGACAGGATAAAAGTTTCCACTATTGTGGTAACCGCCACCACGGATAACACGATACGAACTTTTGTTCTTCTCTTGTGTCCATTCATCGACATTACCTGCAAGATCGTTGATGCCATTTGTAGACCACTCTTTGCATCTTCCGGTCTTAACAACCTTCCCGGGAGAATCCTTGGTGTTCCAAAAATTACCCCATTGGGTGGAGTCGCTTGCAATCTCATCTGTGGTTCTTGCCTTCGATTTGATAAACCATTCCAACACAGAGTCATATTCTGCCCCATAGGGAAGATGGCTCTTAACAGAGACTCCATCTCCAAAGGTTTTAGCAGCCTCCATGGCATCAAACCAGTTGATGTTTGTCCAAGGCATTGCTCCTTTGACAGATTTGGCTTCGCCAGTCTTACTTCGGGAGATGTTGTAGCAGGAGATATAGAACCCCCCATACTTTTGCACGCTCTGCCACTGCTTGCGCAGTTCTCCCTCCAATTCTTCGTTGAATCCGTCATCAGAGAATTCATCATCCTGATAATTTCTTCTGCCGAACTTCTCGGAGCAACTAGAACCATCAAGGGTTCCATTGGGATCCAAGAAATCAACAGGTACCCAAACAAACTGGTTTCCCTTAGAATCCTGGATCGTAAATCCGTTGTTCCAATCTCCTTCGACATATTCCCATCCTTCCGGAATGGGAGGATCGGTATAGTTTCCAGAGTACTCGGTAGCGACTGTGGGAATGAGTTTGATTTTCAGTTCACCACTGTCTTCCTCAGAAACGCCAAAGGTGTAACCATCTGGTGCCTCAAGCACAATTCTTTTTGACCGTTTCATTGTCTTGCCTCCTAAGTAAATTTTTTACGGTTTCAACAATAGCACCTGCTATTATATTTATAATACCACATTTTCTAGCATTTTGCAAATTTTGTAAACTTTTCAAAATTTAAATCTTTTTCTCTTTCTTCATGTTTTATTTGTTTTTCAGCATCTAGCATTATATTATTTTCTCTTTCAAAATCTCTAATTAAATTATTTTCTTCACCCATATCAAATTTCTTACAAATCCAAGTTATAAATATATCAATAGTTTCCTTAAATCTATCTACTACTTTGTGTAAAAATCTATTTTCTTTCTCTAACTTATTGATTTTATTAGTATATTTCCATTCCAATTCAAATTCTTTTTTATCATATTCTGTTTTGATGTTATCTACTTCACAATGTAATTTTTCGTTGTCTGTCATTATTCTATCTCTTTCTTTTTGATATTTTTCTGCCTCTTCTATAACCTGTGCTTGTCTTGATAATTGTCTATGTAAATTCATATTATCTTGATATAAATTTTGAATTACATTATCCTTTGGTTTTATAATTTCTTCTATAATTTTTTCATCTCTTTTCTTTGATAATCTGTTTATATTTATATCTGTTATATCTGGAATATCTGGTAATTCTAATTTCATATTATTCAAAATTTCTTTAGTCTGTTTAAAATTTGTTATTTTCTTATATTCTTCAACAGAATAATGTTCTCTACCTGTTTCCTCCCTTGGTATTCCTCGTTGTAATTCAAATCCGTTTTGCACCATATAGTTATAGAACGCATCTTGTAATTGTCTATAACTATCTTTTGCTTTCCAAAATTCACTACAAGCCAATTTATCAATAGCATTTCCTTTTTTATCTGTTGTATGAACTACTGGTAAAAATACTAAATGCATATGAGGCGTTTGTTCGTCCATATGCACTTTTGCAGACATTATATATTGTTCTCCTAATTCTTTATATTCAGATACAAATTTATATGCAATTTCAAAAAATCTTTTTGTTTCTTCTTCTCCTATTCTTTCAAAATAATCATGATCTGATGTTATTATATATTCACAAGCTATATTACTTACTGTTTTAATTTGTCCTTTTAAATTATATTTTTCTCTTATTTTATCAAATTCCTTTTCATAACTATATTGTGGAGATTTTAACGAATAGTTTAAATATGATTTTTCTTTATCTATATTTTCATTTGAATAATTTTTATTTCTTCTTTCATTATGTCTAAATATTCCTTTTAAATTTTCTCTTTTGTATTTTGTGTTTCTAATAATTGCATAACTCATTTTTCTATCAACCTCCTCTAAATAAATTCTTCTTTGGCGGTCTTACTAATAAGACATATTCTTCCTAAAATTTTGCTTTTCTCTTTTGTCTTGTAACACAACTACAACACTTTTTTATGCTATCGCAAAAAAGTGTTAGTTGTGGCAGGGAAAAAATTTTCCCCACACCCCATTTTGCAAATGTCGTTATTATAAAAAAGCATCTGCATTTGCATATAATTTAGTAAAGTCAAAGCCAGTATAATCTCGCTGTTCAAAGTTGGCTTTATTGTTCTTTTTAATTTGTAATTCCTTATTATAATTATTTTTATTTTTTATATTATTTATTATTACGCGACTTTGTTCCTTGTGTTCGACATCAGTAACAAGAAAATCTTCTTTATCTTTTAATTTATTATAAGATTTTCTTATATCTTCGTCGTTTTCACCTATAGGGTGTAGTTCTTTTGGACTATCTGAATAGTTGTTTTTACCTATACCCTCTAGGTATTTTTCACTATACCTATTAATCCTTTCTGCAATAGGTATAATTTGTCTCTCCTTAATTTCTTTGGTATCAATTTTATATTTTAAATTAACATCTACATATCCCTTATCTTTTAGTGAACTTACTATTTTTGAAACTCTATCGGAGGTTACATTTACAATACTTGCTATATATTTATTACTTGCAAAACAACTTCCTGTTCCATCACTTAAATATAAAATCATAGATAATACTATTTTTTCTTTATCTGATAAATCTGCATTTAATAAAATTTCTGCTGGAATCCATAATCCTTTTAATTTTTGCTTGCCCATATAACTCTCCTTTCTTTCATTTTTTTATTGGCTTCACAATCGATTTTTAGGCTTTTTTATTTGTTTTTAATATAAATTAGGGCAAAAAAATAAACCCTAAGATTTCACTCTTAAGGCTTATTTAAAATGTGAAACTTTTTAAATTGTTTTTATTGATTTTGTTTCACATTTTATTTATATTTTAATTCATTTTCCTTGCACCATTCAATTGCAATTTCCTTGTATCTCTCGTCTCTATACTTATACCAATCTTGAATAATATTTTCATCAAAACAATAATCTTTGAATCTTCTAAAAGCTCCTTTTCCTTGTATTAGTCTATGTAAATTATCCTTTATTTCAAGATTATCTAGTGTATCTATAAAATCAAGCATTATTTGATATTCATTTATTTCATATTGTGTTGGAAGTATTATTGATTTCTCAAATAATTCGTCTATTTCATCTTCTGTTAATTCTTCATATTCTCCTATGTTTGATAGAAATATTTCGTCTTTTTCTGGATTGTAATAACAATCAACAATATTATCTACCATTTCTAATCCTTCTATTATTTTAGATAATGTTACCATATTCTACTCCTTTTCTTTTTATTTAAATGTTTTTCTAAACTCAATTGGTGAATATCCACCTAACATATATTGAGGACTATTATTGTACCAATCTGTAAATAAATCCATAAATTTTTTTAATTCTATATCATCCGCAAACATACACATATTAGATAAATCACCTAAAATATCTATTCCTAATTCGTTATTTTTTAATAGTCTCTTAAATGTCCATTCATATATATTGTCATTTTTAGATTTTAGAAATTTGTATAATTTTTTTGCTCTTTCGTCATATAGATATTCTTCTCTTTTTAATAACTCTTGCTTACTAAATTGTTTATATTTCATTTTTCTTGCTTTTTGTTCTTCAGCAATTTCACCTATATCAATTGGTGAATATTCTTCATCTAAATATGTAACAAAATATTGTACTTCATTTGTATTTGTCCACTTAATATTATAATCATTTACAAATCTATTTAAATTCATTCTTGTAAAGAATATGTCTCGTAGTTCCTCCTCAGTTATTATTTCATTCATGTATTTACACAACTGTTTTCTTAAAAAATCAAAGTCTACTATTCCATATTCATATAACATTCCTACAGTTAAATTTTCTATATTTCCATATCTCTCTGCTATTTTTTTATTTTCATCTGAAAATAATCTTGTTAATTTTTCTATAACACCTGGATTAAGTGAATAATTATATTCTAAATGCTTTGCTCTCATAACTATAATCATTGCTTCTTCTAAAAATCTTATGTCTGGGTGTTCTCTTTTATAGAAAAATGATTTTATATCATCACTTGTTTTTATATAGTCGATTAATCTTTCTAAATCTTTATAGGTTCTATATGGTAACATTTTTATTATTTCTTCATCATCTGCGTTTTCATATATGGCTGGCATTAATTTTAATATATTTTCCTTCGTTGTACTTTCCTTTATTCCTTGATTAAATACACTATTTACTACAAATAACATTGAATCTTTTGATACATTTATTTTTCCATTATATTCTCCCATATTTACTCCTTTATTTTTTTCCAACTTCTATCATCTGTGGCATGTAATCAACAACATCACAAGAAACACATATATGGTTATCTTTATTAAATCTTTCATCTAATGGTTTATCATGTATATGTCCAAAAATATTAATTTTCCCTTTTTCTACTATCTCTATTGGTGCATGCGTTAATACTAAATTTTCTAATTCTATTCGTTTTTTATATACTTCGCTAAAACCTACTTCTTTCCATCCATTAACGCCTCTTTTAAAATCATGATTTCCTCGTAATAATATTTTTGTTCCGTTTAATCTACTAACCAATTCTTTTAACATTTCAGTAGTTCCAAATCCTACATCTCCAAGATGATAAACTATATCATTTTCTTTAACAACAGAATTCCACTTTTGTATAATATATTCGTTCATTTCGTTTGTATCTTTAAATGGTCTGTTGCAATATTCAATTATATTCATTCCTATGATTAAAATGTGTATCCGCTATGAAATATATCATCTACTTCTCCTCATTTACTATGGTTTTAGTGCTGTAATTGGTACAATATAAATACCTGTTTCTGGGTCTTTTGCTATAACATCTGTAAATCCAACTATAACACACATAAATTTAGGCTTTTTTGTCATATTATTATACAAATTCATTAAACTTTCTTTTGCTTCTTTTACTTCTCCGAATCCTAATTTTACTTCTATTGCTGCATATTCTCCATCATTAAATTCTAATATTGAATCGGCTTCTAATCCAGTAACATTATCTCTAAAGTGATATAATTTACCTCCTAAATAATCCATATATATTCTTAGATCTCTTTCAACTAATGCCTCAAACATAAATCCAAATGTTTTTGGATCATTTATTAATTTATCTCTTGTTAACTCTAAACAACTACATGCAAGTGATGGATCAGTAAAATGTCTTTTTACAGCTTTGCCTAATCTATCTGGAGATCTATAGTTTTCACTGTATGCATTTTGATTTTCTGTTATATGAAGCCTATTTAAAACATCTAAATAGTCATCAATAGTCATTCTACTCTCTATAATCTCTTTTTCATTACCACATTGTTCTATATCTTTTAATAATGTCTTTTTGTTAGCAATAGTTGATTCATTTCTTGCTAAGCTTTTTAGCAACATTGACATTTTATTTTTATCTCTTTTTTTATCATCATTAATATCTTTATCTAAAATTGCATCAATATAACTTCTAGGTATTATTCCAATTCTGTCTTCTGGTGTTTCAATATTTGAAGGCCATCCTCCACGAATAATTAAATTTGCTAATTTTTGCAATGTAATTTTATCATTTAACCCATTTTTAAAAATACCATTTTTCATGTCTGCTATAGACACTTTTCCTGTAGAATCTCCTGATTCATATAGACTCATAGTATGCATTTGTATTTTACCTATTCTTCCTGCACCAGAATGATGTATTTTTTCTTTTTGTTCTTCATCTGTTAATTTCGTAGAACAAGTTAAAATATAGTTTCCTTTTTTAGTAGTTTCGTCACATTTTCTTCTAACAGCATCCCATACCTCTGGTATTAAGTTCCATTCGTCAATTAATTCTGGTCTTTCTTCATCTAAAATCAAGTCTAAACTTAATTTTGCTTTTTCTTTAATATCATCCTTATCTAAAAGTACTTGGCTATTTGCATGATTTAAAGATGCCCATGTTTTGCCACACCATTTTGGTCCCTCAATACTTACTGCACCAAAAATCTCCAAGTATTCTTTTATTTTCTTGTCAACTAATCTATCTATATATTCTTCTTTTCTTAAAGACATATCATCCGCTCCCTTCTTTACAACTATATTTTACCATATATTCTATATATTTTCAATATCAATATACATTTTTTAATGATTTTAATATACATTTTTTAAGAAATTTGATATACATTTTTTAATTCTTTTAATATGCACTTTTTAAGAAATTTATTGTGCGAATTTTTAGTAATCTGTTGTGCTTTTTTTTGATTTTGTCTAATATTATATGCATATAGTTAATTCTTTTCTGCATATATTTTTCAATTTTATATGCAGATTATCAATTAGTATATGCAATAATTTTTTTATTCTTTTCACTGATTTTGTATCAATAAGGTGTGTTTTTAAATACTTTTGATACAAAAATAATAACAATATGTATTTTTAAGAGTATCAATATTTATGAAAAACTGGTGCTAACAACAACACTCATGTGTGTATTGTCCTCCATTTTCTCTTGTCCCTGGTAGATATGCTTTTATATATCCCGGCTCTAAACTACTTTGATTAAATGGCGGATCTAATAATTTAATAATACCATTTTCTTTATCTATTAAATGATTTTCTAAGCTTTCCATTGATATATATTTTTTATCGTTATCTCCTACTCCCGATATTACTGCCCAGCTTTGTGTAATACTGTCTATTTTACACTCTTCATTTTGCAAGCTTCCGTAGAGTTTCTCCATTGTCTGTAAATGCTCTTCTAAACCATCTTCCGTCCCATCCATTTGTGTTTAACGATTTTTTTAGTTGATTCATTATATCTTCATATTTTTTTGCCAGTTTTTCTTCTCCTTTGTATTGACAAATTGGAATAAACTTTTTTAGTATATCACTTAGGAAAAAGCCTAACCATATGCTTTCTCCTTTTCCTTTGTTTCCCACTGTACTAAATCCATCATTCCAATCTCCTGAGCCGATTTTAGGTAATCCTTTTTCTCCAAAGTTTAATGATTTTTCTATTGCTTTCTTACAATGTTCATATATCGTTCCTTTTTCTTCTGATGATAAATATTTATCATATTTTTCGTCTGTTCCTTCTTCTAAACTTGCTCCTTGTAAATAATTAGTTTCAATATCTAATATTCCATAATTTCCTGTAAAGTTTATATATTCTTCTGTAATATATACCAACCATAGCAAATCGTCAGAAAATCTAGTCCTTATTCCTCTTCCGAGTTTCTTCATGCCACCAGTGTTCTACATCTCCTTCTATAAATTGATGTGAGCTGTGCTTTATTATTTGATTTTTCATTATATCTGGATTTATATATTTTAGCGCTATTGTATCTTGTAATTGATCTCTAAATCCAAATGCTCCGCCAGATTGATAATATCCACTTCGTGCTAATAATCTTGATGATATTGTTTGATATATAAGCCATCCATTTAGTAAAATATTAGTTGATTCTAATGGTGTTTTTACTTGAACTTTATTTGTTATATCCTCCCAATATTTTTTTACATTATTATATTCTTCTCTTACATTACTAATTTTGCTATATTTATAAGCATTATCTTGGCAATTAATTATATTTTCCTCTGCACCTAATATAATTGATATTTCTTTACTTTCTAATGCTTCTAATTCTACCTGAAATTCCATTGCTATAATTCCATTATTCCATAAAGAATTTTGCCCATCTAGTTCTAATTTATGAATTCCCTCTGGATTGGCAATTGTTCCATTTCCTATAAAAAAGTCTTTGCTACCTGTATATGAATTTATTTTCTCACTACTTGAAACATATAAAATACTATTACAATCTTCATTAGAAATATTCCTTACACATAATAAGTTCGAACCTTCTTTATATTCTAAGTTTAGGTATGTGTTTGATATTATTTCATCTTCACCTAATACAGGCTTTATATAATATAATAATTTTATTTTTCTCTTTCTAGGTTCTATATTTTCTAATCTCACTAAATTCACTTTCACATTATCTTTGCATGGTACAAATACATTTGCCTTTTGTATAATGCCATTACTTTTATGCATATAACTAGCATATCCAAATCCATAAGTTATATAATAATCATTGTTATCTGGTGCAGGATTTTGCCCTAAAGACCATACCTTTTTAGTCTCCATATCTTCCAAATATATTATTTCTGATGGTATATCGCTCATAGGATTATTTGCCCATGCTGTTAACCTATTTAATCTGCTATTTTTGTACCATGTGTATCCGCCCATATTTTCTGTAATCACTGTTCCAAAATTTTCATTAGCTAAAATATGACTCCATACAATTGGTAATTTATTATCTTTGTTTACTCTAATATTATATTCTTTACCGTTTAATGAAAATCCACCATATTCATTATAATATTTTAATTCTTCATCATCTAATTTTTTTCGTATTACCTCTTGTTCTTCTGCTATTTGTGGTATTTTTTCGTTTCCAATTTGATTTACATTTTCTAAATATTCTTCTTCTAAATCCCCAATCTGTCTTTCTATTTTCCCTAAACTTGTTTTTAAAACTAAATTTGCTCTGTATTCAAGTAGTTCTATTTCCTCTTTTGATAAATTATCTAGTATAAAAATTCCACCTTTTATATTTTGCAAATATCCTATATTTTTATTTAATATAATATTTAATATACCTTCTTTTGTATAATTTTCGTAACTATGTTGTTCTTCATTTAAAATAACTAAATCTAGATTTATATTTTTTATTCTAAAATATTCATAAGCATTTACTACTTGTTCTAGTATTCCTATATCACTAATATTTTCTATTTTAACAAGTAGTATAGGCAAATCACCTGAAATTCCGTATTTCCACAATTCACTTGCAAATGCACTATTAGTTTTTTTATTTTTGTTTATAATTTTCTTTAATGGATTAGGGAATATTAAATATCCCAACATTTTTTGATATAAATCTATCTCCTTACCCTTTACATCTAAATATCTTGACTCTGCCTCTACTTTTACTTTTGCTAGTTCAAAACTTCTTTTTATTGTCTCTGAATTTTTAAATTTATTTGTTAATTCTATTACTTTTTCTTTGTTTTCTGACACACACATAATTAGGTTAAACACTACTTTTTCGTTAGCCTTTATTATTATTGTATTTTTTATTGCTATTATTGGTTCTGTTGTTAAGCCAATATTTCTTCCCAATGGTATAGAATTTTCTACTGTTTTTGGAAGTCCTATTGATACTCTTCCGTAGAATTTTTCTTTATCAGACTCTATTTCTGTTTCTCCTATTGTTTCATTTTCTGCATATAAATCCACTCCTAAATACATATCTAGTTTGCTTTTATCTCTTGATTTTCTTCTTATTAAAATAGTATTTGAGTCATCTAAAATTTTATATTCTAAAAATAATTTATTAAATGCTCTATGGGCATAATCTTGTTCCTTCTCTGATATCAATGGTTCTAATAATGATGTTACTTCTATTATTTCATCTTCTAATCCATGGTTTATAAGTTCTACTCTTCTTATTTCCACCGGTTCTGTTGGTGCAACAGATATTTTGGTTATTGTTTCTATATTTCCATCTTGTCTAATTATTTTATTCATATCTGGTGTAAAATACATTACATATTTATCTGCTTTTGACAAATAATTCATATAATTTGAAGTCCATATTCTTTTTGTCTTTATATTTTTAAAGAAGAAGAATATTCCTTGTTCTTCATCATCTGTATATTTATATCTATTTACTAAAATATTATTATATTTACTGTATCCATTTCCCTTTTGATCCATTACTATTGTATAACTGTCATTTCCTATTACATTTATGCTATTTAGCTCATTATTTACCTTTGTTATTTCTCTTTGAGTATTATTTTCGTAATCAATATATTTTATTTTTTCAACTTTTTCTTTTTCCTCTTTTGTTATTATTATATTATCTGGCATTCTTTCTTGTAATAATATATCTACTGCTTCTATTTCTGGATTTTGTATAAATCGTTTTTGTATTATATTATTATTTACTAAATTATTAATTGATAAAAGTATTAGTCCTTGGTGATGTGCCATATATGTTTTTACTAATGCTTTTGTCTCATTTTTTCTTAGCCTAGTTGGTGTATAATCTATTGCTTCATAGAAACCATATTTGTTGTACATTCCAAGTTTTTCTAATTGTTTTAAATTTTTTATTACTTCTATAGGTTCTTCTGTAATTGCTAATATACTGGCATATGGTGTAACAACAATTTCGTCTGCAAGGCCTCTTTTTAAGCCCAGCCAAGGTATTCCAAACGCTTTATATTGATAGTTATTATTTAAATCTTTTAAATTAAAAGCTGATTCTGAAACTCCCCATGGAATTTTTAATCTTTTATTATATTCCTTTTGACTCATTATTAAAAATGCACAAGATTCATCTAATAAACTACCTGGATATTTAGGAATATTTATATTTGGCATTAAATATTCAAATGCAGTACCAGACCAAGATATTAGACCTTTATAGTTATTTAGTATTGTTAATGTTCTACTTAAGTTATACCAATGTTTTGATTCTACATCCTTTTTAGCTATTGCCACTAAACTTGTTTGTCTAGCTTCTGAAGCTAGCAAGTCGTAATATGAATCTGTAAGCATATTTTCTTCTATATTAAATCCTACAGAAAATAACTGCATTTTTTCGTTATATAATTTAGTAAAATCTGTTTCTTCTATTAGTTTATCTATTCTACCATCTTCATGTCCATTTTGTATTAAAAATTGTTTTAATACATATAAATATCCAATAAAGTTTCCACTATCTACAGATGAAACATACCTTGGTTTTAGTGGCTCTAATGTTTCTATATTGTACCAATTATATAAATGTCCACTCCATTTGGGTAAATTGCATATTGTATCAAGCATTTTATTTATAAGTTCTAATGTATCTTTTAGAGTTTCATATCCTAAGTCATAACTTGATACCACCGCCAATAATGCCAATCCTATATTGGTTGATGAAGTTCTTTTAACTACTTTATTCTTTCTGTCTTCTTGATAATTGTCTGGTGGAAGGTAATTATTTTCTTTTACTAAATAATCTTTAAAAAATTGCCATGTTCTTTTCCCCATTTCTAATATATATTGCTTGTCTTTATCCACTAATAATTCTATTTTGTTCTTAACTATAATTTCTTTGCTAATATAACACATAATAGCTGGTGCTACTAACCACAATATAGTTAATGCAAATATAAAAAAAATGTTTAACAAATTGTTCTCATTAATTGATAAATACAAAATGCCTAAAATACCAAACACAACGTTCGGCATCATATTTATATAATATGATTTTACATCTCTTTTCGCCATTTTTTCCGCTTCTTCTGCCGTTACCCATTCTAGCATATGTTTTTGACTTACTTTTATCCTATAAATAGTTTTACAAATAGCATTTGCAGACATATATGCTCTATCTGGCAGTGTAGCTAAAGCTAATATTCCTCTTAATAAGCTTGCTTTTATTCCTGTTATCATCTTACTAAATGTTTTTTGTTTTTTTTCTCCTTCTTTTTTAAATATAATTTTATTAATTACATCTATTATTGTAGGAGCAAGTATTGCAATTAATACTACTGTAATTATTGGCCATATTTTTATTTTATATATATAGTCTAATATACAAGCGTATATTATTGTTAATATACTTGTAACTTCTAATAAACTTCTTACTAAGTTATCAAAAATTTTATATTTTGATAATATATTAAGTGGATTATCTTTTATTTCTCCTCTTTTGTTTTTTATTTTACCCTTAAGCCATAAAACAATTTGCCAGTCTCCTCTAATCCATCTATGAAGTCTAGATTTTGCACTATTATATCCTAGAGGGTATCCATCCATTAGCATAATGTCTGTTGCCAAACCACATCTTAGATAACTCCCTTCTAATAAGTCATGACTCAGAACCGTATTTTCTGGTATTTCATTATTTAATATTTTAGAAAATACCTTTAAATCATATATTCCTTTCCCTGTAAATATTCCTTCTTCAAAATTATCTTGATATATATCTGATATTGCATTTGCATATACATCAACTCCTCCTGCTCCTGCATATATTTTTGTATATAAACTTTTTGTACTCGACATTAAATCTATTCCGACTCGTGGTTGTAATAAAGCATGTCCAGATATTACTAAATCTTCACTTTTATTTAGTTCTGGTCTATTTAAAATATGTGACATAGCACCTATTAATTCTTTTGCTGAATTTAAAACTAAATCTGTATCTGCATCAAGTGTTATAATATATTTTATGTTTGGTATATTTTCTACGCTTTGTATTGTATTAGCTTTAAATGGATTACTAATATTACCTAAAATATATTCATTAAATTGATTTAGCAATCCTCTTTTTCTTTCCCATCCTAAATATGCTTCTTCTTTTTCATTCCATACTCTTTTTCTATATATAAAATTAAATTTAGTAAATTTTTCGTCAGGATACTTTTTGTTTAAAATCTCTACCATTTTTTTGCCTGCATTTATTACCTCTTCGTCAAACCCCTCCTCTTCATTTCCGCTTGTACTACAATCTCCAAGTAATGCAAAATATATATTATCACTTTTATTTGCTATATAATATACTTCCAATTTATGCATTAGTTCCTCTACTCTTTTACCATTTTTTATAATAGTTGGAATTACCACAAAAGTTGATGCTTCTTCCGGAACACCATTTCGATAATCTAATTTTGGTATTATTTTTGTTTTCTTAATTTTTCCTAATATATATTGTGCTATTTGCGTAATGATCGTTTCTACTGGTATTAATAGTAAAATGCTTAATAGAATACTAAACAAAATGTTTTTTATTTGTGCATTTATATAACTCCCAAAAAAAGCAGACACAATTATAGTAATAATAGTAAGTGTTAATATATAATTTTTTGCCTTTTTCATATATGTTTGTCTTACTATTTTTTTATTTTGCAGTATCCCTAATAGAGTTTGCTCTCCTTCTGATATTAAGTAATATCCAATATGTGCCTTTTTGTTATTCATGTCTAACCTTGCCTTTTCATATTCCTTATTACTTAATTCCAAGCACTTTCTAGCAATGTATATTTCTGATATTTTTGTCTTTTTAGATATTTCCTTTAATTTATTTCTATAATAAATTTTGGTTTTATAATCCATTTTATCATATACATTCACAGGGTCCTTTTTTAATATATCTTCTACGCCATTTATTTTCTCAAATATTTCTATCATATTTATTCTATTTATATTTTTTATACTTAAAATACTATTTCCTACACTTACTTTTCTAACAGCAATATCAAAATGCTCCTTTTTTATTACCTCTGATATTTCTGTTCCCATTTTACTTACTTGTTCTTCTAATATATTTAAAAAAGGATATGCTTTTTTTCCATATTGTTTTAATCTATATGACATATATTCAATAAATGGATACTTCATTTCTCCCTGCTCTATTACTTTTGTTTTATATTCTCCTATATGTTTAAATTGTAGTTCATCTTTGCTTTTATTTTCCACCAGTCGCTCTATTATATTTTCTACTTTATATTTTTGTAGCTGAGCAGAATATATTTTCTCGCAAACTTCTCTTATATTTTCTATTAAAGCAATTTGTAAAAATAAATTTATATTCCATATTTCATCCATACTTAATGTTTTTTTGTCTTCATATGCTTTTAACAAAATTTCTAAATTTTTACTATTTATTCTTCCATCTGTATATGCAACTATTTCTGATGCTAATACATATATCCTTGCAAAACCTGCATATGGTCCATTTGCCATACCTAAAAAATTAACATATTTTTTTAATGTTAATTCTTTTGTAACCATTTTTACAGTTTCGTCTATTATATAAAAGTTATCCAATATCCATTCTCCAGCTGGATGTATTGGTAATTTTAATTTTATATGTTCATTTAATAGTTTATACACTTCTGTGATAAACTTAAAATTCTCATTTAGTCTTGGAATAGGATATGTGTTTTTATCTGACTTATCTTTTAAAAGATGACCTGATGCTATTTTTCTTAAATAATCTTCTAATTGATGTATATCTAATAATGCCCCTTTTATATTTAATATTCTATATTCCATTAAAAATTCCACTCCTTAAAGAATATGCTTTTGTACATATTCTTTACAAAAGTGGAAAAAATATTCACATTGATTGACACATTTGACATAATGTGATACAATTATTTTGTAATTAGGCAATCGCCTATATTGCAAATAAAATGGAGGTATTGTCATTATGAAACCACAGCCATCACTTGATGAAAGCATTAGGCTCATCGTTCGGAACTTTGTCCTTGTAACCCAACAAAGGATACAGGGCTCTATCGACCGTCTCCTTGATTGCCATCCTGGAGATATACTTGATGAATTGTACGAGTTGCATGAACTCATAACAAACTCATCTGAGTTTGTAGTCGACTCTACATTAGAGCAGTCTTTTTCTTTGGCAGAAGATGAACTGTTTTGTTTAATTGGTGCCTTCGAAGATTGGGGAAAAGACTCCATCCTTGTTGAGGATTTGTACTTCAGCAAGGAACTCGTTGATAAAATGGGAAAAGTACTAGAATCTGTAGAATAACATTACCTCACCGCTGAGAGGGGCGCCCGTCGCCCCTCTATTCTTTTGTATCATGAAAATAATCCATTATACCATTATATATTCCCCAAGCGAGTTTGTCTTGATACTCATCTGTTAACAACATTTTTTCTTCTTCTTTATTTGACAAAAAACCACATTCTACTATTGATATTGGTATTTCCACATGTTTCATAATATATACATTATCTATTTTCATTGCAACTCTTTTATTTTCCTTTTCAATTGCATCATTTAAATTTTGTTGCAAACTTTTTGCCAATTTTGTACTTTGTTCATCATTTTGTCTATAAAAGCATTGCCAGCCCCAATATTGTTCTTGTGGTATTTTATTTAGATGTATAGATACAAATATGTCTGCTGATGATTCATTTCCTATTTTTACTCTATTATGAATATCTGAAATCTTTTTTTCCCTTAATGTTGATTTATCTAAATCATATATTGCATTTTCGTCACTACGGGTTAATATAACAGTTGCACCGGATTGTTCTAGTAAGTTCTGCACTTTTAAGGCAATTTTTAAATTAGTTTCGGCTTCTGTTGTACCGTGTACTACTTTGTGCCCCTTCATCTGGTTTCCCGATGTCCAGCATCTAGTACTATTACTTTATTAGAAACCGGTAAAGCTACAGTTTGCACTGTTTTATTCTTATCTGCTATTTTAAAAGAAAATGCTAATGTTGCCACTATAATCATACTTAGCATTATATATATTCTCTTTTTACTTAAAACTATCATAAAAAAACACCTCACTTATATATATGAGGTATTTATCTTTTTATTCTATTTTTTCCTTCTATCTATTACATATGTACTACCTGGAGTCACTTTTGCTAGATGTTTTACTTGTGCTGCTGTTTCTCCAATTTCTAGAACATTATGGAATCTTCCTTCATCTACTACTACCACACCTACAGATATTGTAGTTATTGGAAATTGTTCTAATATTCCTTTCCTATTTGGTACTTCTAAGTAACCTCTTTGTATATCTTCGTCTGTAAAGTATTTAGTAACTCCTTTATCAAATTCTGCAACTATATTTTGGCATATACTTTCACATTCTGTTCCTCCAACTATTGCTACAAAGTCATCTCCTCCTATATGCCCTATAAATGTGTCTTCATTTGGTGACATATGTATATTTTTTATTATCGTTCTTGCTGTAAATTTTATTATTTCATCTCCATTTAAAAAACCATATATATCATTATAAGCTTTAAAATTATCTAAATCAAAATATATCATTGAAAAATTATCTTTATTTAATAATCTTTTCTTCATTTCTGCTTGTATTTGTACATTACCTGGCAAACCTGTTAGTGGGCTTACTCTTCTGTTTGTGTATAAAAGTCTTATTACGTTTTTTATGGTATAATATAAATATTCTTCATCTATTGGGGCTATTATATAGTGCTCAACACAGGCCTTTAATATTTCTATTCTATGAGCTTTTTCTCTATTTGAAGAAATTACAATTATTGGGGTTATACTATTATCTTCATTATTTCTAATATCATTACATAATTTTATTATGTCTTCATCTATATTATCTTCGTTAATTATTATTAATGCAGGAATGTTTCTTAGCACAGTATCTATTTCATGTGTTTTAGCCTTCTTAAATTTGTAATCTTCCTCTTTTTCAAACATTTTTACAAGTTTATCTTTTATTTTATCGTCATTATCTATTAAATAAACTTCTTGTATCATTGTTTTTCCCCCTTTTATGGTTTATATATAAATTCTCGTACTACCTTTTGCTCTAAACCAGATTCATTTGTTACCGTTATACTTACAGTATTATTTCCTTGTTTTAATGGCACATTTAATTTTAGTTGTTTTTTTGCTTCATATTCTCCTGCATATACTTGACCATTAATATTAATAGATACTGTTTTTATGCTGACTTCATCATTTATTACAATATGAATTTTACTATTACTTTGCTTTACAGCTATTGTTGGTTTTGATGAAATAATTATAGTTTTCTCTAAAGTATTTGTATTACCATTTTTGTCGACAGCTGTAACAGTTAATTTATTTTCTCCTAATTTCATATCTATAGTTTTCTGTATCTCTAATTTATTTCTTTCTGTTCCATTTACTCTTGTTTCTGCTTCATTATTCCACTTGTAAATCAAATAATCTATTTGTGTTTCGTCTCTTGCTATAATTGTTATCTTTCTAGAACTATCATCGGTTGCTATTTCCATTTCTGGTTTTTTTATATCTATTCCTTCAATATTCCATTGTTGCATAAATTTTGTTTCTTTGCCTTTAATGTCTACAATAGTTACATTTAATATACTATTTTCGTTTGGCAATAGTACAACTTCTTCTACAGCTTTATTATTGGGAAGTAATACTGTTTCTTCTCCTTTATTCCAACTATATATTAATTTGGCTATTTCTATATTGTTTTCAGCTTTTATTACTACTGTATCATTAACTCTATTCATGTATACAGTTGGTATATTGTTACCACTATTGGCTACTATTCCTTTATACATTGAATATGTGCCTTCTCCTATTAAAATAATGCCAAATATTATTATTACTATTGCAAAAAACTTTATTACACTCTTTACTGCTACCGGTCCATTATTTTTATTATCACCTACATAGAGAATTTGATTCATTTTTTCACCTCTTATCATTTGAGATTATAACACATGAATTATTTAAAGTAAACTTTTTTATTGATTTTTTGAAAAGGAGTGTCCCCAAAGTGTCATTTTGTCACAAAAAGGAACGTCCCTATTGTGCCAATGATAAATTTATAGTTACTTTAAATAAATCTCCATCTAAATATAGACTGAATTTTCCTCCTTGTAATTCTGTTAAACTTGTTGCTATTGAAAGTCCTAGTCCGCTTCCTTCTGTGTTTCTTGAGGTTTCACCTCTAACAAATCTTTGCATTAATTCATCTGCCGATATGTTCAGTTTATCTTTTGAGGTGTTTTTTAATTGAATTGTTACTTCATTTCCTTTTACTGCTACATCTACATATACTCTTGAATTTTCTAATGCATATTTAGAAATATTAGAATATAGGTTTTCTAGAACCCTGTACATATATCTGCTATCTACTTGTATATATATGTTTTCTGATGGAAGTGTTATTATTTCCTCTAATCCTCTTGCTTTAAATCTGTCTTCAAATTCGCCAGTTACTTGTTTTATTAATTCTTTTATACTTATTTTCTGTATATTTAATTTTATTGCACCTGACGATGCTTTTGAAGCTTCTACTAAATCTTCTGTTAATTTTTTTAATCTTTGTGATTTATTGTCGAGTATTACTAAATATTCTTGTACTTTAGGATTTTCTATTTTTTCTTTTTTTAATAAATCGACATAATTAATAATTGAAGTAAGTGGTGTTTTTATATCATGTGATACATTTGTTATAAGCTCTGTTTTTAATCTTTCACTTTTTAACTGTTCTTTAATTGCATTTGATAATCCTCCGGCTATATCATTAATCTGAATTGCTAATGTTTTTAAAACTCCTTTCATCTCGTTTTCATTTAATTTTATATTTGTATTGCCATTATAAATTTCTGCTATTGCTTTTTTTATTTTATCAAATTGTATTACCTTCTTTGTTATTATATAAAATGCAAATGTATCAAAAGCAAATAACCATAATAATCCTGCCCAGTTTCTTGCAAGACCTGATAATACTATATTTACAAGTACAAATATTCCATATAATAATAATGTTTGTATAAATAAATTAAAATTTTTAAATATATGTGATATTTTTTGTATTATCTTATATAACAATGTTGTTTTCCAAAACCTTTTTGCTTTTATTCTTTTAACTAAAGTTTCTAATACCAATATGCATGCATAATACATAATAATACAACCTATTAGCATTAATGTTGCTGTTATTGTTTCATCTTCTAAATTACATACAATTATTACAATTATTAGTCCTATTGTAAATAAACATGCTAAAAATCCTATTGCCAATTCAAATGGTATTTTGTCAAAGAAGTTTAAATATATTCCTTCTTTTCCTTTCTTTTTTCCAATTCCTTTAAAAATAATTGGAATTAACATTAATAATAAAACTGCACTTATTGGTATGGTATATACAGCTACTTTATGAGTATGTAATGCCCAATTATTTAAAATTGATGATGTATAATATTCATCTCTATATATTAAATCATCTATTAGAGCTGTATATATGCTATAATCATTGCTTTCAATTTTTTCAAAATCAGCTGTATATTTTATATTTTCTATACTTAATCTTTTTATAGTTGTTTTTACATCTTTATTTTCATAACTCCAATAAATTCTATTTTTATTAATAACATTTTTTATTTCTTCTACAGTATCTGTATTCATAGTATGTTCTAAATTTGTATACGCAATATTTTTATTATTATCAATTATTAAGAATATAAAGTTTTCTTGTCTACTTTTTTGCCAATAAAATATATTACCTTGTTTTCTATTTATATTTACATTTTTCTGTATATCATAATTATAATAATTTCCTTCAATATAATCATATTCTTGTTCGTCAGGTAAATTGTTCGACATTATAATTGCAAGCGCTTTATTTATTGAATACATATATGAAGATGAAAATACTTTAGTGTCAAAAAATTCTTTGTCTGTTTTAGAATTAATATCTGTATTTTCTCTAATGTATATAACACTTATTATTGATGTTACTAATATCAATAGTAGTATTGGAATTAATATATATGCAATATTTTTACACAAATTGCTTACACATATTTTTTCCCTTTTCATTTTTACCTCCTATTTTACATCTTTTCTATTTTATATCCTATTCCCCATATAACTTTTAAATATTTCGGTTCTTTTGGGTTTATTTCCATCTTTTCTCTTATATGCCTAATATGTACAGCAATTATATTTTCTGCTCCAAAACATTGCTCTTCCCATACATTCTCATATATTTGTTCTATTGAATAAACTATTCCTTTATTTTTCGTTAAAAATTTAAGAATGTTATATTCTGTTGGAGTAAGTTTTACTTCTCTTCCTTCTACTTCTACCTGTTTTGTTTCATCATTTATAATTAAATCTCCTGATTTATAAATTTTTTTATTACTTTCTTCTGCTATTGAACCTAATGAAGTGTATCTTCTTATCTGCGAATTTACTCTTGCTATTAATTCTAATGGATTAAATGGCTTTGTTATATAATCATCTGCTCCATTATTTAATCCTGAAATTTTATCATAATCTTCGGATTTTGCAGAAAGCATAATTATTGGAACTTTTTTGTCTTTTCTTATTATATTTGCTACAGAAATTCCGTCTAACTCTGGCATCATTATATCTAATATTATCAAATGCAAATCTGGTACTTTATTGACGATTTGTAATGCTTCCTTTCCATCATATGCTTTATATATTTTATATCCTTCTTTTTGCAAGTAAATTTCTATTGCCTTTACTATTTCTTTATCATCATCACAAACTAATATATTATACATTTTACTCCATCCTTTTTTTGTCTATTATATCATACTTGTTGATAATATATCATATTTTTATTAAGAAAAAAGTAAGATATATATTAAGAATTTATTAAAATTGCCAATGGAGGCAGATGAAGTGTGGAAAATAATACCACACTTCTTCAGTCTCCATTGGCATAAAATTTTTATTTATTATTTAACAACCAATTTAGTACATTTATTTTATAAATGCACAAGCTTCTTATTAAAGCAAGGTGTGTCCCCAAAGTGTCATTTTGTCACAAAAAGGAACGTCCCTATTGTGACACTTTTGCTACTATTACTGTCATGTCGTCTTTTTGTTTGCCATAGTTGTTGTCTATTGCTTCTGATAGTATTAGGTCTGCTATTTGTTGTGCATCGTTTGTTTGTATGTCTTCTAATAGGTATTTTACCCATAGTTCTTTGTTTACGTATTCTGTATTTGATTCTATTATTCCGTCTGTGCACATTACTAGTATGTCTCCTGGTTGTAAGTCATAATCATATACTGTTAAGTCTGCATTTTCGACTATTCCTGTTGGTAGTGATAAAGATTTTAGTATTTGTATTTCTTTGTTTCTTTTTACAAAAGTTGGGCATGCTCCATTTTTTATGAATTCTAAATTGCCTTTAAATAAGTCTAATATTGCAATATCTAATGTTGCATACATATCATCTTCTAAATTTGCTATTAATGTAGAGTTTATTAGTTTTATTGATATGTCTTTATCAAATCCTGCTTCTAATAATCTTTCTAACATCTTTATTGCAATTTTACTGCTTTTTCTAGCTTCTGGACCTGAACCCATTCCGTCACTTAATGCTAACAAGTATTTTCCATCATCTAATTTAGTTTGTAAGTTGCTGTCTCCAGAAACTGGTGAATCTGCTTTTGTTGTTTTTGCCACTCCTATTTGTATATTCAATTTATCTTGCATAATGTATGTAAATTTACATTTTTGCTTATTTTCCCTTAATCCGCATTGCTGATCTTGGATTATAAATTTATCATTAAAAACTTTATTTAATATCTTTCCTATTTTCTTTATATCACATGATGTACCATCCAGATTATCACAAGTATCTGCATATATATCTACAATAAATCTTCCAGATTTTTGCTTTTTAATACTTATATCTTTTATTTTTATTTCCTTTTGCTCTAGTAATGTTAATATTTCTTGTTTCTTGTCTTCAAACTCATCTGGGTTTTTACTTATTTCATTTGCTAAATTAGATATTGCCTCTGAAACTCCTTCTAATTGGTTTGATACATTTTTCTTGCTTTCATCCATTTTCTTTTTCCATATAAAATTCATTTTACTTATTCTATATGAGTAATTTATTACTTTAGTTATTTTAGAAACTTCTTCTTCTACTTTTTTGTTTTTTTCTTCAAATCCTACTATATAGTTATTGTGGTTTGCAAAAATTTTTACTAGCTCTCTTTCTACCATAATTTCTTCTTTAAGTAAGTATTCAAAAATATCTTTCAAAATATCTTTATCATTGTATATGTCATCATAAAGTATGTTTTCTTCTAAGCCTTCTAAATTTATTCTTAATTCATCTATAAATATTTTTTCATTAGATAATTCTTGCTCTTTTAACTCCTCTTCTGAAACTATTGTAGCTGCTGCTTCTTGATAGCTTTTAGCCATATCAGATATTGTTTGTGACATACTTGTTAATTTATATACTGTTTCTTTGTTTTCTTCTAATGTTTTTCCAGTTGTTTCTGGTAACATTTTAGTTTTACTAACTAAATCTTCTATATTAATTTGTACTCCTTTTGGTATTGCTAAAAGACCTAGTGAAGCTATTAAAATTTCTTGTATTAATATTACAGGTACTGTGTTTCCATTTGCCACATAGGTTAATAACACATTGCCTATAATAAAACCTAATATAACTCCAATTTTTCCAAATTTGTTAAATATGCCTGCTATCATTCCAGAAATTGCATATGATGCTATCATAATAGGTTCACTATTACCTATTATACCTAAAACTACACCTATTGTAATTCCAGAAGTTGCTCCTACTAATATTCCATTTTTCCAACCTAAAATTAATACTAGCAATATACTTAATATGTTTTTTACACTATATCCAAATACCGCAGTATCTCCTAATGCCATAAATGCTATGGCTAAAAGTAAGCTTGTCCCTATAACCTCTTCTATGGAAAATACTTTTTTTATCCCCACTTCTCTTATTACTGTTATAGAATTTGAGAATATTTTGTAAAATATGTATGTACTTATACTAAGCATTACTCCTGTTAACAATTCATATAATATAAAGCTTCTAAAAAACATTGGCACTACTTGTACTATTAAAGTAGATATAAATAAGTGCATCCCAAGTCTTTTTTGTTCATTTACTTCATCTTGTATTTTAGGCCTTTTTATTAATATAGTGACAAAAAATACTAGTGTTGTTAATATGTATGTTAGCAAGCTATTAGGTCCAAATTTAATAAATGTAGAAATTAAAGAAATTACATACATTATTCCTACGGGCATATTTGAGCTTAGTGCTGCTGCAATTATAGCTATTCCAAATGGTGTAATAGAAAACATTACATTATCTGAACTTATATTTACCATAGATACCATAAAGGTTATAATATATAAGATAATGTTTTGCTTTGTAAATAATTTTTTAAATATCTCTTTTACTTCTTCTTTTTTATTTACTTTTATTTCCTCATTAAATTCTTGTTCACTTTCTTTTGAAATGTTTTGAAACATTTTTACCACCCTTCACTTTTTTTATTATGTTCTATTTTAATACTTTACAAAATATTTTTTTGTCGTTTTAGATACATAAATCAAAAAAGTTTTTTACATTATGTGCTGATTTTTTTTATTTTATTTTTTTATAAAACATTTTCTATTTATAATTTTATCGTATTATGTAGTAAAACACAACAATGTAAAGAAAAAAGGACGAAAATTCATCCTTTTTTCTTTTTATCTTTAGTTTAATTTATAGCCTTTTTTTATTTTTTAAGAACTTTTTTCTTAATAAGTACTATTCCTACTACAAGTACTCCTGCTACTACAATACTTAGTACGTAATAATATACATGTCTTGCACCAAATGGTGGCATTACTGCAACGTCTTCTCCTTTTGCTGAATCTATTTCTGCTGGTGCTTCTGTTGGATTTTGATTTCCTACAATAGGATATATTGTTTTTTCTTCTTTATCATTAGGATTAATAATATATTCTGCCATTCTTCTACCAACAGAGTTTTGTATTTTAACTATCTCTACCACACTTACATATCCACCTTGTGCGCTTTCTTTTGTAATTAATTGTGATACTGTTAAGTTATTTTCACTTATATTTGCTACATTACCATCTTCTATTTTTACCTTTGTATCAATTGAATTTACTTTATCTGTTAAGTTTATATTTACTAATCCATTATCAAATATTTCCTTTTGAGTATCTTCAATTAAGCTCCATTTATCTTCATTTATTGTTTTATCAAATTGCATTTTGTTTGGAATATAGCATATAACTTCAGTAGCATTAGTAGTTACTAAAGCTCCATCTTTCTTACCTTTCACATAATAGTTGTCTCCGGTATAGTCAATTTCGTTTATTGGTTGTGTTATATTCATATTGTACTCAATTTGTATTGTTGCACCATACATTAATTCTTCATCTAAATATAGTTGTATAAAGCCCCATGTAGGTGTTATGCCCTTTGTAGTATTAAATTTATTTGATTTCCAAATTACATCTTTAATTTCATTACCTTTTGTTGCTTCTGCTGTTTGAGTAGCATCAAATACTATACTTCCATCTGATAATGTCACTTTAACATTTTTTACGTTTTTAGTTATCTCTAATTGTGTTTTTGGTCTTTCTACTAAACCTAAATCAATGTTTGGTAAGATCCATTCTTTAGTTTCTTCTTTTTTACCTATGGCATCTGTTGTTCCATTAGAAGCATATTCCACTTTTGCATCTATTTTACGTGTTTTTGCTACCTTCCAAGTTCTATCTTTTAATTCATTTAATAATGAATTCATATCATCTGTACCATAAGACTCGCCTAGATATTTTGGTACATTGTATGGAGAAACTAATACTTCTGCTATATGGTTCGTTTGTTCTTTAGAATAACTATTTACCTTATCTACTCTATCTAGATCATCTATTGCATCTGAAATTAATGTTGCATCTAAACTATAGCTATATGTTCCTAAATCATCTCTCCAACTATCGTTCTTAGTATTAATGCCATTTTCAAATATGGTAGATTTATAATCTTGTCCATTATATGATTTATTATTCTCGCCAGATTTTCCAATTATGTTAGTAGTTTCACTGTTTTTAGGTAATAAGGTTTCATCAGAATATCCATAACCAAATATTACATAATAGTCTCCTGGTATAAATCCTTTAAATTCATAGTAACCATTTTCATCTGTCTTTGTTACTGCTAATGTCCATGATGTACCATTATAAGTTTTAGCTGGTATATATTTATGTCCTTCTAGTTGTTGATTATATTGACTTATCCATAGTGGTAATTTTTCATCACTTTCATATGAACTAGTTGCTAAGTTTATTTTTTCACACAATGCCACATCTACACCTTTTATTTTTGTTTCATTATCGTCTCTTATACCATTTCCTAATCCATCAGAGACTTTTAAATCCTCCCATACATATCCATTTATTGTTCTCTTTGCTTTTTCTGTAGGATTATCTGGATTTGGCTTAATTTCTAATGTTGCTTCTATTTTATCACTATCATCTTCAAAGTTATATACTCCATTTGTAATTGTTTCTGTAGTACTTAAGTTTCCTGGTGTTGAATTTACATCAATTAATCCCGCTATTGTAGTGTTATTTCCTATTATTTCTCCATGTCTATTTGGAGTTGATGTATTTGCTGCATAATATGTTTTATAACCATTAATTTCTGCTATATTTATTTTGTCACCAATATTTAAGTAATCATCTAAGTCATTTATTTTCATGTTATTAATTTTGTATGTTAGATCAATATTTATTTCTCCGCCTGTAGAAATTTGTTTTTCTAATACATCTCCATTAATATAAATTTTATTATAACCATTAAAGCTTGTTTCTGTTATTGCTCCATATATACTCGTTCTTGGTATTAATGTAATATTGGTTCCATTTATTTTAACTTCTCTTAATGTTAATGAATCATCATAATAATCTACTATTTCTTTAATTTGCGTTTCTATGCTTTGAGAAGTATTAATTATAGTTATCCTATATTTTATTTGTATATCTAATTCTTCTCCTATACCTGCTTTTGCCTCATAATCTGAGTTATAGATTGCTCTATTATATTTTGTATTATAATAATTATTACTTATTCTATTTTTATTTATGTTTTCTTGTGATGTTGAATATATCCAAGCTAAATTTGTATCATCTTTTGCTGTTATATAAGTATCCATACATGATTTTATGTTCTCTAATGCTGTTTTCTTTCCATCATATTTATATGTTTCCGTTTTACCATTTATTGTATACTCTATCGCTGTTACATCTTTTATTAACTGAGCATTGAATTCTTGTCTTCTCCACAAACCTAAATTAATATAGTTTGTTAATAAATCTTCTCCGAAATAATCATTTTTATCTGTTGGATAATACTCTATTCCTGTATTATTAAATGGCGATTTTGTTATTGCAGATATTTTGCAATCTTCTATAAATTGTAATTTTTTCCACACTTCTGCATCTGTACCAGCTATTTGCTGATAAATGCCTTTCAATTCTTTGCTATTTGGATATTTATTGTTATTTTTAATAAACTCTTTTATCTTTGTACTAATCAAGCCTTCAGCCCATTCATTAGTTATTCTTCCATTTTCATCATAATTTAATGTACCATATTTATTATATTTATAGCCATCTACTAATTGAACTTTATCTTGCACATATTCTGGTTGTCCATCTACTTGTTTAAGTGTATATCCCATTAGTTCTAATCTTGTATAAGTTTTATTATAGTATTTTCCATCTGAATATGTTAAGTAAAGTTTTATATTTAGGTTATTCTTAGTCACATAGTTTTTAGGTGAAGAACCTATTTCTGCAAATCTGCTGTTAAATGTTTCTCTACTTTCTATTGGCACTTTTCCTATATTAGTTTCAAATTCACTTGCTTTTGAATTTAATTTCCATACATCAAGCCATGTATTTGTTTCTTTGCCTTGAGTCTTACCTGTATTATTATCTCCTTTAACAGAAGACCCCTCGATATCGTTCAACATCTCTTTAACAGAATTATAATTTTGAATAGTATCTCCACTAATTCCTTTTGCTAAATATTCTGTTGGCATATATACTTGACCATCATATTCAAATACTACATAATATTTTTCATCTTTAGATAAATCAACTCCTTCAAATTTATAGTTACCATTCTCATCTGTTAAAGTAGGATTTATTTTGTGGTAAATATTATTTACTGTTTCAGGTGGTGTTAATGTTGCAAGTGTTCCATTTTGTGTATATAAGCTTACTTTAATGTTTGCTAAATTTTTGTCTACGCTATTACTTGTATTATTTATACCATCTCCTAAACTTGCTTTTCCTGTTTTTGCATCTTCCCAAACATTTCCACCAATAGTAATTAATTGAGCTTTCTCATCCTTTACTATTATTATTACTGTTTTTGTTCTTGTATCCCATTCTACAGTTACACCTTCTGGGTATGGGTTAGTCGATACAGGTTCTATTCCTATTGGTGTATATTTTTCTTTTAAAACATTAAATTCTATTACACCCTCTATTTTTCTATAACCTTCTGGTGCTTCTATTTCAGTTATTTTGTAATTATCTTTATTATTGTTATTTACTTCTACAAGTTCATTTCTTATAAAATATCCTTTAGAATCTGATATACATTCTTCTGCTTTTCCATTATTTTTTACTACTGTAAATTTGGCTCCTGTTAATGCTCCACCTTCTACATCTGTTTTTAATGCATTTATTTTATATTGTTTTATATTTGGTATAACAATTATTACTTTATTTGCTTCAGCATCCCATTCTATTTGTACTCCATCAGGTGCTATTACATTTATTATTCCTGTTACTATATAAACGTCTTCCTCTCCTATGGTAAAGTCTGCTTTTTCTTTTTTTACGTCAAACTCTATTGGTCCACTTATTAAACTATAGTCCTCTGGCGCAGAAGTTTCTTCTATTTTAAAGTGATCTAAACCTTCTGATGTAATAGTTAATACTGGCTCATCACCTTGAACGACTAAATTTCCTTTTTTATCTGATATAGCTTTAGAAACATCTCCGTTTGGCCAAGTTATATTAAATTCTGCCCCTGCTAAGCCATTTCCATCTAAGTCTACTTTCTGTGCTTCTATATAATATGTGTCTAGCTCTGGACTTGGAGGCGTAGTTGGCTTTAGATTTTTTATAATTACAGTTACAGTATGTGTACTGTTATTCCAAATTATTTGTGCTTTATTTTCATCTAAGTTCGTTGGATCTATAAGTGTTACACCTATTGCCTCCCAAGTATGTGTATTATTATTGTATTGCTTATTAACTTTAAATTTTATACTTCTTTGTAGCATAATATATCCACTTGGTGTACCAGTTTCTTCTATTTCATATATGTCTGCTTCTTCATTATTAACTAATGGGGAATTTGAATAAATAACTCCATTATCATCAGAAACTAAATTTTCATGTAATTCTCCATTTATTGTCACATTAAATGTTGCACCTGGTAAAGGATTTCCATTATTATCTTCTTTAATAATATTAATTACATAGCTTCCTTCTTCTGGAGGTGGTGTAACTGTTCCTAGATCTAAAGATGTAGAACGCAATGTTCTTAAACCTTTATATTCTGCCATGTCTTGTATTAATGCCTCATCTAATCTTACAGTTAATTTACCTGTTTTAGTATTCACTTTTTCCATAAAATAAGTAAACCCTATTTTGGTACATTTGGTTGCGTCTGCTCTCATCCATTCAAATTTTGCCTTTAATATTCCATCTTCTTGCAAGTCTTGTTTTGGTACCAAAATATAAAATTCTTGACCAGATACTGGATATAACTTTCCCCCGCCTCTCTCTACATAATATTCATCTTCAGATTCTGGGTCTCCTGGTTTTTCAATAGGTTGAAATGTATTAACCTGTTTTATTTCTCCATCTACCTCAATAAGTTCTATATCAATACGAGTATTTGATCTTGTTTCTAAATATAAATCGCTTATTCCACCAAAAGTCATTCGCTCATCTAGCACACTAGTCCCATAATCACCTTTCACATAATCCATTTGATATGGTCCAGATTTAATATATTCTATATTATTTATTGTTGTAATTGAAGTAGTTAATGAATCTTCTTCAGTCCTATTATCTGCATATCCTGAATCATTATCCCAGTCAGTTGCCTCAAGTACCTTATCATAAAATTTTTTATAATAAATAGCTTCTTTATATAATTTTATTATCTCTTCTTTATTTTCTCTAGCATATGTTCTTTTTTCTGGTTTCAATGTATTAAGGAAGTTGTCCCACTCGTCCTTTCCATATGTTGAATCTAACCACCACATAACAATTTGTTTTATTCCAGTCCATTTATTACATGGATTTGCTGTAATAAGATAAGCTACAGCCGCTCCCATTCCTTTATCATTACTTGATTCTAAAACTGATATGTGATTTTCTGAACAGTAAAAATATCCTCTGCTTCTCCTTAGTATAGCATATCCATATTCTGCGTGGTCGTCCCAATATTTTTTTACTTTTTTTGCATTATTGGTTCCTATATTAATTTCATAAGTTTTGCCTGCTATTGGAGATGGTATATCAAATAAATCTGTTACTATTATCTGACTTGGCCTAGCAGCATCAACCAAGTTAAATTTATTATTACTTTTTGGTAACAATGAAACATAATCATAGCCTTCATCTTTTCCTTGTTCTATACAATATATTTCACTTCCATTTATATATGGTATTGTAAAAGGTGGCTTATCTCCATGATTTTGTTGCACGTCATCTATCCAAAAACCATTTGCACAATCGAAGTCTAAATTTCCACTTTCTAGAATATTATTTGCTAGTCCTAGTTTGCTTATATGTATATTATTTTCTTTTACTTTAATGTTAAATAATATTATAAGTCCTGCTAATATAATTGTTACTAATAATATTAGTCTAATTGTCCATTTATTTTTCGTCATTTTATCTACCTCCCTTCTTATATTTTTTTATCCAAAACTTGTTTTTTTATCTCATATATACCAAATCCTAATAAACCTAATATAAATAGTGTAAGTGTTGTATAGCCTACTATTTTACCTGTTACTATAGATACTGCTATATCTGCATTTGATATATCATCTTCTGTTGATATTTTATTTCCTGCTTTTGAGTCTATATCTTGTAGTCCTTGTTCATTATAACTTTCGTATATTTCTGCATTATTGTTTATTATGCTTCCTATTAAGCTTTCTGTTATATTATAACTTAATATTAAAGTTAATTCTTTACTTTGTCCCGGCTCTAATTTTACATCTGCTAAAATAGAATTGTATGCATTTCCGTCTTTTGCTAAGAACCAGTCTTTATTTAATTCCGAATTAAATTTTGCTTCTTTTGGTAAGTAATCCACTACCTTTTTAACATATCCTGCTGCACTACCTTCATTTGTAACAACTATTTTATATTCTACTACAAAACTACTTTGTCCTACATTTTTGTTTAATACTTCTACTTTTGATAGTTTTTCGTTATTTTTGTTATATACTTGTGTTCCTATTGTAGGTGTTGTTAAAGTTATTTTATTTATATATTTATCTAATTTTAGGTCAAATTTTTCTGCTATGCATAATCCTATGTCTATATCTCTTATATTTGTGTCTTCAACTTTTATAACATCAGATATTGCCACTTTTTGCATTTTCCCTTCTAGCTCCATTTCAAACTCTATTGCATCTGAATTTATGCTTCCATCTACACCTTGTGTATTATATTCTGTTATGATGTATTTTTCTGTATCATATAAAAATACTACTAAATATTCGCCTTTTTCTAAGTTAAGGAATTCATATTTTCCATTTTCATCTGTTGTTACTTTTTTTGTCATATATGTATCTGTATCTGTTACTATTGCTCCTGTTTCTTTATATACTAACATTACTTGCATATTTGATAATAATGTTTCTGTTTCTTCTCTTATTCCATTTTTGTTTTCATCTAGCCATGCTGTACCTGTTATTTTATATCTTCTTTCTTCTATTGAAGGTTGAACATAAAATTTCAATTTATTTGTAGCTTGTATTCGATTAACTGATGTTGCTGTTAATGTTGCAGGTTCTATTATTATTTCTTTTTCTTGTTGTTCCTTTAATTCTTTAGCTACTAATTTAACTTCAATATCAACTTTTTCTTCTGGTTTAAGTGTACCTATTAGTATTGTTAATTTATTTTTATATGTTGACTCTTCTGTATATTCTTTATCATTATATTTATAAGTAGCATTTATTAGTTTAGTCCCTTCTGGAATTAGTATTTCTACATTATTGTTAGAAGAATTTATTTTTCCTATATTACTTATACTAACAATATATTCTATATTTTCTCCTTCTTTAACAGTTTGTTTTTGCCCTTTTTTTGCTTTTTGTTCTATTTCTAATTCTATTGTTTCTCCATAATATGTAAATATATTTGAATAATGTTCTGGTATATTATCTGCACTAACTTTTGGTAATACATTAATTGCCTCGGTCACATCATTTACTTTTAATATAAATATTACATATTTAAATTCTTCTGCTGATAAATCTCCTAGATTATATGTTAATTCATTTTCTATAATTTGTGTATTTTCTTCACCCTCGATTTCCACAAGAGAGGTTCCTACTGGTATATTCAATTTTAATACAACATTTGATAAATCTTGTTCAGCTGTTATTTTAGTTTTAAACTTAATTACACTTCCAACTCTAACAAATTGTTCTTCTTGTAAATCTGTATATGTTTCAACTTGTAAATATCCTTTTGTAATTTTTAATTTATATTCATTAGAAGTTGTTCCTGCTACTTTTACTTTGTTTGTTATTTCTATAGGCTCTGCTATTTCTTCCAATTTATTTATTTTTAATTCATATGTTTTTTGTATAGTTTTACCTGATTCAATGTTTCCTAATTTTATTTGCTTTGTTTTTTCCACTACTGGCTCAAAAACATTATATAGAAAATTATATTCCACATGTGTTGTGTTTTCTGGTGCTTCTATGTTTAGTACTACGTCTTCTGCTGTTTTTTCTCCAATGTTCTCAACTGTTGCTGTAAATCTTACAATTTGTCCTTCTCTAACTTCTGAACCTTCTGGCATATTTGAACTTAATGTTACTTTTAGTTTTGGTCCTTCTCCTGTTGATATCCCTACTAATGATGAAAGTTTAGTTTCTGCTGAAGTTCCTAATTCTTCGTTATTATCGTAATATACTTTATATGTAGTGTATGCATTATTATTATAAGCTAGGTTGGCTGGAATTTCTACATCATATGTAAATTCTACTGTTTTTCCAGAACCTATCTCTGTATTTTCTAATACTATTAAATATGATTTAGCTTTTTCTAAATTTTCCATTTCTAATGTCCAAGCATTTGTTGCTTCTTCTAAGTCTTTTGTTGCTTCTCCATTTTCTGAGTAATATATTTTTATATTTTCTTTTGCTACTCCTGTTAGTGTTATTTTAGTTCTTAATTCCACATCAAATGTAGTTTCTAAATCTGTAGTTGTATCGATTTGTTTATTTCCTTTAAATGGTAGTCTTCCTAAAACTACTGTGTTTGAAATACTATTATTATTGTTATTTATAATAAGTCCTTTAATTGTAGCTGTTTTTGCTTCTGCTCCTACTGCTATTTTTCCTACTTGTTTTTCATTTGATATTGATAAAATATCTTTTTCATCTTCTGCATAATTTGAAATTCCGCTGGCAGCTACTAGTCCTGTTGGTGCAATATATTTAATTCCTACTTCTGAAACTCCAACCCCATTTTCTATTTGTTCATATAAATTTGTGTTTTCATTTGTATAATACATTACTATTTTATCGCTTTTAGCTGGTGTTAATGTATTAAGTGTTATGTCTGCTACTATTGATATAGTAGCTCCTTTTGTTGTTGCTTCTGAATTATATTTTGTTTGTGTTCCTTCAAAAGTTAAAGTTAATATTCTTTTTCCGTTTTCTGTTGACCATTTACTTTCTTCCAATTTTAGTTCATCTTCAAATAGTAATTTTGCATCTGACACTTCTATTTTTGTAAAATATTCTGGAAATACTAATTTAATTGTTGGGTTTTTAAATAAACTATTTTTTATACTTGATGTATCCAAAATTGTTCTTATTTCTACATTTTCGTTTACTACTACTGTAGATAAGTTTTGCTTGCTAATTGTCACCTCTGCTTTTGATACTGGTTCTATTAATTTAATTGTTCCTTGTTTTTCTTGCTCTGCTAATTCTGTTTTCCCTAGTATACTTGTACTTATTTCTTCAAAATCTTTCATTTCTTCTTTGTTGTAGCCTATTTGTTCTTTTACAGCTTTTTCTACATATATAACTAATGTGCCTTCTGTTATTGGTGCACTTGTTTTTAATTTTAACTTATTTATGTCTAGTGCTGAACAATCTAATATATAAACATCATCTTTTAAATTTTCGCTATTAATTGTTGCTACTTTTTCTTCATTTATATTTAATACATCTATATAGCCTTCCGTTCCTAATATTTTGTTAAATACATTTGCTGGGATACTTATTTGTTTTGTATAAATATCATTTTTGTCAGAAACGATAGTACTGTATTCTGCTTCTGAATTTTTATAATTATCATTTTCTTGTGTAATTTCTATTACATTAATTAAATCTGCATATGATATATCTGCAGTATATTTTACAGTATATGGTGTTTCTATTTTTTCTTTTGCATCATAATTAGCATATATATATCCTTTGCTTATCTCTTTTGTGCATACTAAATTAAAGTCTACAATATCATTTATCTTTTCTGTAACTTCTAATTTTCCTGTAAATTCTTGTTCTTTAATTGTTCCCACATTATTATATGCTTCTATTTTTACTGTAAAGTCAGCATCTAATTCTATTTTTTCTGTTGCTTTTGCATAATCATATATATCTTTGCCCTCATATACAAATGTTAGTAAATATTCATCTGTACATTTTTTTGCCCAGGAAATATTTCCATCTGTTGGTATATTTTCTACTTTTATACTTACTGTTTTTTCTTCAGCATCATAGTTCCAATTATCTTGTAAGAAGTCTATTCCATCTGTTTTTCCATTTGTTGCTTTTGTATTATTAGCTAGTACTCTTATATTTGTTGGATTTTTTTCATTTATTTGTGGAATTTTTACTTTTAACTCTGTAGTTTTTATTGGTAAGTTGTTATTTTCTAATCCTGTTTTTATATTATATTGCAAAACAATTCCATATTCTTCTCCCAATTTATATGGAACATATTTATTAACAGTTGCTTCTGCAACTATCTTTGCTTCTCCATTCCATAATAATTTAACAGTATGTTCTTTTTCTACTGCTACTTCTTTTCCATTTGAATTTACATATGTTGCATTAAATTGTACCTTGCTTTCTTGTGTAAAATTGCTAACTGCTATAATATTATCTTTTTTTGCAGTTATAGGAAGTTCTATTAATATATTTGAATTTGTATCTAGTTGTTTTAAATATATTTTGTCTTCCTTAGTCTCTTGTATGTATTCGTTTTCGACGTTTTCTTTTATATTAAAGTTTGCACTAGAAAAACTAACTATTCCATTTTTTAAATAGCCAGCTTCTTTTACTTTAATATTTAGATACATTATCATATCTTCTGCATTTACATCTGATACTATTTCACGTTCTTCATTTGCAAAATAAACATCAAATTCTACATTCGAGTTACTTGTTGAAGTATCTCTTATTTCAGTTGCATAAGCTATTCCATACATTCCTAATGTCGATAGCTGTGCAAAAGCGATTGTAAATGTAAGAATTGATGCTAAAACTTTTTTTGTAATCCTTTTCATAAAAACCTCCTAAATAAAGATTTAAATTTTATATAATTTATGGTTTCCCATATTAATACACTATAGTTTTATTATACCTAAATTCAGTCTATTTTTCAAGCTTTTTATGCTTTTTTCTTAACTCTTTATGTATAATTAATACTATATTTCTACTTTTATTAAATATTTATATCTATTTTAGCATTTTTTATTTATTTTTCAACATATTTTTCACTCTGTCCTTTTGCATTTTAGCCTCTTCATTTACGGAACTTTGTTTTAGAAACTTTATATTAAATTTATATTACAAATGTCACTTTGGGGACGTTCCTTTTTGTGACAATTTGTCACTTTAGGGACACTCCTTCGTCACATGAATTGTTAGAAATGTTATTTCCCTAACAAGTTGACGACTAATATATCATAGTGTAACACTTTTTTATTTTCTGAATATAATATTATAGTATTTAAATCATATATTTAATAGGGGTGATTTTATGAATAATAACATGGATATGGCTAAATTGATGTCTATTTTGTCTAAAATGGATAAAAAAGATCTAGAAGAAGGTCTTGCAAAGGCAAGTAAAATTTTGAATTCAAAAGATAAAGAAACAATTATAAACGAGATTAAAAAGAATACTGAAAGTTAGTATTATATTATTATAATTGTTTTCTATTTATTTTGCATATTATAAACAATTGTCTTGGTGAATAGTAAATTAAGGAGTGTGAGTGTAATGAGTGATGATATGTCAGATATTATGAGCAAGTTAAGTGGTATGCTTAAAAATAATGAGTTCCCTGATGATATTAAAAATATGATGAATAATTTTTCTAATTCTAATAGCCAAAATTCTAACTCTTCTGATACTGACACTTCTAGCATAGATTTTGATACAATTTTGAAAATGAAAAATTTTGTAGATTCAATGAATAAACAGAAAAATGACCCTAGGGCTAATCTTTTAAAATCTTTAAAACCATATTTAAGAGAAAGTAGAAAATCTAAAGTTGACCAGTACATAAAAATTTTTAGTATGGGTAAAGTTTTTGAAGCTATAAACCCTTTAGGCGGTGACAAGAAAAATGATGTATAATTATCCTTTTTATCCTTTTTTTAGAAGAAGATACCCTTCTTACTACTACGGATATACAGGTTATAGTAACAATTCTATTAAAAATAGTACTGTTTCAAATAAAAATAATTCTAGTAAGTGTAAAGAAGATAAAAAAGTAGAGAACAAAAGTGATGACACGCTTTTTGAAATTTTTGGACTAAAGTTACATTCTGATGATGTATTATTAATGGGATTACTATTCTTTTTGTACAATGAAAAAGTAGATGACCAATATTTGTTTATTGCACTTATATTACTACTTTTGAGTTAGTTGACAGTGAGTTTGTCAGTGGGGACGAGGATTTTTGACAAAAACATTGTCAAAAATCCCCGTCCCCACTGACACTGATGAACCCCCTGACACTTCTTATTCCATGATTATTTTGTCTTCTTGCCCAATATATGCATATGTTTTTAGTGTGTCCTTTTCATCTTTTTCTATTTCTTTAATTATATTTGCTATTCTTATCTGTAAAGCTTCTATTGAGTTGGCTGCTATTATTGCAGATTTGTTGCCATTAGCCCCTGCATGTGCTAGTCCCCTAAGCGTTCCTAGAACAACTACATTTTCTCCTGCAACAACCTCTGCTCCTCCGTTTACATCTCCTAAAATTACTAAACTGCCTTCAAACTCTATTTTTTGTCCTGATCTTAGAGATCCTTTATGAAACTTGGTTTCTGATGTGCATATTTCTCTACAGTAAGTTTCCTGTATTCCATATAACCCCAGAGCTTTATTTCCTTCAAATTTCACTTCTACTTCAATAGAATCTTGTATTAATGCTTTTATTTCTCTTTTTTCTCGAGTTGACAATATTTTTCCTTTTACTAATATTGGTGTTTTATCTTCTTTGTATAGTTTTTTTAATTCTGGTAATTTCTTTTTAAGGTTTGCTATTACATTTTTGTGCTCTGCCCCTATGTCTATTTTTATTGTCACTTCATTTTTCTTTAGTGTTACATTAATACAGTCTTTTACTCCCATTTTTACTTCAATTCCTTTCTAATTTTGAATTTCTGAACTTGGTAATGCTGTTAAATTTTCCTCTACTTTCTCCATATTCATTCCGAAATATTCTTGTAATATATCTCTAGCAACCTCTGCTGTATATGAACCTGAGCCTGCATTTTCTACTAATACTACTACTGCAACTTCTGGTTCATCATATGGTGCAAATCCCACAAACCATCCATTTACTTTTCCATTTACGTCTGTTTGCGCTGAACCTGTTTTTCCTCCTAGCTCAATATTGAAATCAGCAAATGTACTATATGCAGTTCCTCCTTCTTCACTTGTAACACCTTTCATTCCTTTTAATATTGCTTCTAAGTTCTCCTTTTTTATATTTAGGTCTTCTTTTTCCTGTTTTTCTAATCCCAGTTTTGCATTTACAAATTTAGTTATTTCTTCTTTTGAAATTTGATTTCCATTTACGTCTATTACAGATTTTACTATGCTTACATCTATTGGCTTTCCTCCATTTGCAAGCATACTAATATATTTAGCCATTTGTATTGGTGTATAAGAATTATAGCTTTGTCCTATTGCTGCCGAGAGAGTCTCTCCTATTTGCCACTCGTCTCCTCTTTCTTTTGCTTTATCTCTTGTTGCTACAACTCCTTCTTCCTCCATTGGTAATTCTACATTTGTTTTTTGCCCCAATCCATAATATTTTGCATATTTTGCTATATTATCTATTGTTACTCTATATCCTACTTCATAAAAGAAATAATTGCATGAATGTATTATTGCATCTGTAACATTCAACCAGCCATGAGTCATTCCATAGCTATTCCATATCCAGCATGCTGGTTCATGTGCTTTTTTGTATACTCCTACATCATTTATTTTTTCTGTTGGTGTTATTGCTCCTGTCTCTAATCCTGCTATTGCCGTAATCATTTTGAATGTTGAACCCGGTGCATAAACTCCACTTATTGCCCTATTAAATATGTTGTCTCCTTTGTTATATTCATCTAGCTTTTTCTGGCTAATTCCATTTATAAAAAGCTCTGGTTCATAATCTGGATAACTTGCCATTGCCAATATTTCACCAGTTTTTACATTCATAACTACTGCTGCTCCAGCTTTTGCTTCGCTTGTTTTAGAAAATCCGCCACTTGCAATCTTTTTAATATTGTTTGCTAAAGCTTTTTCTGTTACTGCTTGTAAATTAGCATCTATTGTTAATATTACATCTGAACCTGCGACAGCTTCTTTTGTTATATATTCGTCTGTTATATTTCCATCTACAGACATATCTAATTGTTTTATTCCATTTTGTCCCCTTAAGTATTCCTCAAACACATATTGTATTCCGACTTTACCTATTACATCATTTATTCCATATGTATCTTCTCTTCCATCCAATTCGGCTTGTGTTATATTACCTACATATCCTAATATGTGTGATGCCAAACTACCCGATGGATATGATACTAGTGGCTCAGTAGTTGCTGATATTCCTGGAAAATATATACTTTGTTCTCCTAATTTTACAGCACTTGCTCTGCTTACATCTTTTGCTATAGTCACTGGTCTTATGCTACTATATCCATTTCTAGCTATTTCATATCTAACCACCATTATTTTGTATGCTTCTGAAATATCTTCCTGTTCTATTTTGTATTCTTTTTTCAAGGAATAGAAACATTCTTCTGCTGTTGCATTTTCGTTAATGTCATTTCCTTTTTTCCATTTTTTTTGTGTTTCCTCATCTTGATTTTCAAATTCAAATGGATTTACTTTTATTGGTAAATTATTTATGTATTTATCTTTATTGCTTTCCAATATTCTTATTGTATTTAATATAGTTTTATTTAATGTTGCTGTATCTATTTTTGTTTTATATAAGTCTACATTAAATCCCATCTTCGTTGTTACAAGTAAATTACCTGTTCTGTCTTTTATTGACCCCCTAGCTGCTTTAACTACTGTTTCTCTACTTAACCTTGTATTGGAAGTTTCCCTATATTCTTTACCATTTACTATTTGTAAGTTAAAAAGCTGAACAATTAAGACAATCCCAACTATATATACAAGGATGGTAATAATATTATATCTTAAGTTAGAGCTTCTATTATCATTATTCATCATTGTTCCTTTCTTTACTGAATACTAAAACTTAGATGTTGGTGGTTGTATGTCTGATATTTATCTTCTATTTCTTAATCTCCAACCTCTATTTAAAAATATCTGCTTCTTATTTTTTGCTGTTTAAATGTATTTTCCAATTCTACTCCTGCCACTTGTATTAAAGGATATATAATTATCGTAATAATTGTATTATATATAATCTCTATTAACAATATTTTGATAAAAGATAATATTTCTATATTAACTCCTAAGCTAATAATACTTATTAAATATATACCTATTTCATATATTATTGTAGTACTTGCTACCATAAGCATTAGTGTAATTCTACTTTCTTTAGAAAAACTTTTATCTAAATATTCGCCTAATAGTCCAACTATTCCTAGCATAATAGCTGTTTGTCCTAATATTTTTCCATTTATAATGTCTATGTATAATCCAAATATTATTCCAAAAGCAAATCCTATTTTTTTACCTATAAAAAGTCCTATAAACAATATAAATATTATAAATAAATTTGGAGAAATTCCATATATATTAAACCAGTTAAATAAGTTTATTTGTAAAAAATATATTACAAAAAAAACTATTGTTATAGCTATAATTGATAATATTTTTTTCAAGTAATCCTCCTTTATTTTATTACTAAAACGGTCTCCAATTTTGAAAAATCAACTGCGGTTTCTATTATTGCATATCTATCCGTTATATTTTTTGTATTAATTATTTCTTTAATTGTTCCTATCTTAATTCCCTTTGGATATATTCCTCCAATTCCAGATGTTTCTATAATATCTCCTTGTAAAAGTTTTGCATCTGTTGGTATATATGTTGCTTTTAGTGTATAATTTGCATCAAGTGTGCCTCTTACTAGAATACTATCTCTTGAAGTACTAATTGTTGCACTTACTGCTGTTGCAGTATCTATTATCGTTTGAACTTTTGCCGTAGTATTAGTTGTTGATATAATATAACCTACTAATCCTTTGTCTGAAATAACTGTCATATTAGGTTCTACTCCATCTTTTTTCCCAACATTTATTATAATAGTACTTCCAAAATTACTTATCTCCTTATTTATAACATATGATGGTATACTTTCATAATTATTGTATTTTTCTTTTAAATTGACATATTCTTTTAGAGTTTCATTCTCAGATTTAACAATTTCAAATTCTCTTAATTTTTGTTCTAACTCACTATTTTTTTGTTTTAATTCTTCATTTTCTGCTTTTAATTTATCTATATTTTGAAAAAAACTGTCATTACCTTTTATTTTGTTTTTTAAATATACTAGGCTATTTTGTATTGGCATAACTACAGCACTAAAAATGTTTTCTACTTTAGATACTTTATTTATTTCCACATTTGTTAATGAAACTATAATTATTAATATAATAATTGTTATTATAATTCCAACTATTCCACCTTTTTTGTTTTTATACATTTAAGTCCTCCAGTCACTTTATCTTTTTCTTCTAGAGTTTATTAAAACAGATTTCAGTCTTTCTAAATCTTCTATTGTTTTGCCTGTACCTTTAACTACACATTCTAGTGGATCTTCTGTTACATATACTGGCATTTCTGTTCTTATTGACAATAATTTGTCAAAATTTTTAATTAGTGCTCCGCCTCCTGCTAATACAATCCCCTTTTCCATTATATCTGATGCCAACTCTGGTGGAGTTTGCTCTAAAGTTTGTTTTACTATATCTATTATTTTGTTTATAGATTCTCTCATTGCTTCTTCTACTTGCGTAGATGTTACTGTTACTGTTTCAGGTAAACCTGTACCCAAGTCTCTTCCACTTACCTGCATACTAGTTTCTGTCATAAGTGGCATAGCGCAACCTATTTCTACTTTTATTTGTTCTGCTGTAGTATTCCCTATTGCTAAATTCATTTCTTTTTTTATATAATTTACTATATCTTCATCTAATTCGTCTCCTGCAATTCTTAGTGAATTGCTTACTACAATACCTCCTAGAGAAATGACTGCAACTTCTGTAGTTCCTCCTCCGATATCTACAATTATGCTTCCACTTGGCTCTGCCACATCTAAATTAGCACCTATAGCTGCTGCCATCGGTTCTTCTATTAAATAAACCTCTTTTGCTCCTGCTTGTAATATAGATTCCTCTACTGCTCTTTCTTCAACTTCTGTAATTCCAGATGGTACACCTACTACAACTCTTGGTCTCCCTAAGTTATGTCTTTGGACTATTTTTTGCATTATATTTTTTAGCATTAGTTGCGTTGCTGTAAAATCTGCTATTACACCATCTTTCATTGGTCTAACAGCTTTTATTTCTCCAGGTGTTCTTCCGCAACATTTCTTTTGCTTCATAACCAGTTGCAAGTATTGCACCTGTTTTTCTATCTATTGCTACTACTGATGGTTCATTTAATATTATTCCTTTCCCCTTCAGTGTTACCAATATATTTGCTGTTCCTAAATCAATTCCTATATCTTTTGAAACAAAATTAAAAAAGTTCATAAATCCTCCATCTTGGGCTAATTCAAATTACCCTTATTTTTATTAAGCATTGAAAATATGCTTTTATACTTTCCATCTCCTATTACTACATGATCTAGTAGTTCTATTTCTAACATTTTTGATACCTGTTCTAGCTTTTGCGTTAATTCTATATCATCATGACTTGGCGTTGGATCTCCGCTCGGATGGTTATGTACTAAAATTATCTTTGGCGCTCCTATTTTTATTGCCTCTTTTAATACATCTTTTATTTCAAAAACAGCGAAACTTGTCCCACCTAGAGCTATATCTTGTATCTTTAATATATTATTTTTAACATTAAGCATTAATACTTTTACTATTTCTCTTTTTTCATATTTCAATTCATTTATTAATAAATCTGCTACATCTTGGGGAGATTTTATTTGTACATTAAAATTTTTAATTGGCCTTGAAATTCTTTTTGTTAATTCGCATACAGCTAAAAGTTGTATTGCTTTAACCTTGCCAATCCCTTTTATACTCATAAATTCTTTTATAGATATGTCTTGTAAAAATCTTAAACTGTCTTGTGTACTTTTTTGCATAGAAAGTATTTTTTGTGCTAACATAACACTGCTCTCTTCTTTTGTTCCGTTTTTTATTATTATAGCCAATAACTCTGCATTAGAAAGTGCTTGTGCACCATACATTTCTAACTTCTCATAAGGTCTTTCCGATTGGGGGATTTCTTTAATTTTCATAATATAGTCCTTCCCGCCCCCGCTAAATACTTTAGAATAAATTAAACTTTTCTATATATATATATTGCTAATATTAATCCTATAATAGATGATATATTTATTTTGAACATACAACCTATTGTAAGCTTTATAATATTTAAATCTAATGTTACTGGTGTTGATAGTCCAAATTCTTCACCATATGATACCCACCACAAAAAGTTCACCTTTGAGGCAAGCTCTCCTAAAAATCCACCTAATACCAATCCACATAATATAAATAATAGCAATATCCATACATTTTTATTTTTAGTTGCCATATACTGTTCCATTCCTCCCATTTTTTCATTTGTTCTATAGTATTATATACGTTATACGTTTTTTTTTCAATATTTATAATAAATAAAAATAAATTTTCCATTTTTTTATCATTTAACTTTAATTGTATATATGCTATAATAATTTTAAATACTAATATTTTACTGTTTACCCTTTTATTTTTATTTACTTTGTGCTATAGTAAACATTAGCACAATTTTTAAAATTTATAATATTATATGTAGTAATAATGTTTGGAGGATATATAATGAAGTTTGAAAAACTCGGTGAAAATAAAATAAGAATAATTTTAACATCACAAGATTTGAAAGATAAAAATATTGATTTTCATACTTTTATGTCTAACTCTTTGGAAAAGCAGGATTTGTTTTTAGACATTTTGGAAGAGGCTGAAGAAGAAATCGGTTTTGAAGTAAAAGACTGCCCAGTAAGAATCGAAGCTTTAGCTATGGCGAACGGAGAGTTTATTGTTACAGTTACAAGAGTAATTCCTGAAACTAAAAACATACATAAAAAGATTTCTGCAAAGAGAAAAAATATCAAAACAAATGCTAAATATGCTATTTATAAATTTGCCTCCTTTGAAGATTTCTGTAATTTTATTACATTTTTAGAAAATCATAATTTATCTTTAAGCTATAAAGTAGCACAAAATATTTTATTATATCTATATAAAGAAGAATATTATATTGTTTTTGACAATATTAATATTAATTATTCTGATATACAAAAGTTTAATTCTGCTATTATAGAATTTGCTAAATTTGTTAATAATTCTAAAGTGTTTATCAGCAAACTGCTTGAAAACGGTCAGTTAATTATTGCTAATAATGCCATTAAAATTGGAATGAAATATTTTTAGATAAAAAAAGTTGGCTTTACTGCCGACTTTTTTATTATTCACAATATTTTTTGTATAATTCTTTTAGATGCTTTTTATTTATGACCTCATCTATTCCTTTTTGACTTACTTGTACATATACTTCGTCTAGCATATTGGCAATTTGCGGATTTATTTTTCTTCTATTTTCTATATTTCTCCAATATTTTAATTGTGTATCTTTTTCCCAGTCTTTTCCATTGTATGTCATTCCTGCTGCAAGTTGGTCACATATCATTTCTACCGTGTATTTATATGGTATAACTGGTACCTCATCTTTAGTTTCATAATCATACCAATATTCATGGTGATGCTTATTTCTTCCTTTGTGGTGCAACCAAGCTTTTGAATATCCTTGTTGTTGCTTGCAATTTGTTATTGGACTTTTTTTCCCATCTGTATAATATTTAGCTGATTCCCAAAATTCTGTAAAAGAGTATTTTGAGAAATCGTGAAAAAATCCTCTTATTGGAATCCCTGCCTTAATACTTAATTTAAATACATAAATTTTATGTTTTGTTATTGTTAAAAAATGTTTGAATGCTTTCTTTAGCATTTTTCTCCCCACTTTCATAATTGTTTACTATTACATTTTATAATATTTTTTTAAAAAATCAATATTTTGTTCTAATTTATATATTTTTTGAATTAGGTAGATTTTTCCAACATTTTCTTGCTTTTTTCCATTTTTTAATATATAATTTTAATAGTTTAGGCTAAAAATTTTTCAAATAAAGATGTTTGTCAATTTTTGTCGAAAATACACCATTTTTGCTTTTTAATATATATAACTTTGCTTTTTTTGTATTTTATTGTACAATGGAGTAAATTTTAACGATGGAGGGATAATCTTATGGACAAAAAAGTCTATAACTTAACAAATCCACAGAAAAATATTTGGAATATTGAAAAATATTACAGTGGTACTTCTATAAATAATGTTGGCGGTAGTGTTTATTTTAAATGCCCTATGGATATTTCTGTGCTTCAGCAAGCAGTTGCAAATGTTATTGCCAATGTTGATATTTTTAAATTAAACTTTAAAATTGAAGGTGAAAATATCATTCAGTTTTTCACCGATTCTCAAGAACAATATATTCCTGAGATTATTGAACTTAATAGTTTATCTCAATTATACCCTATTGAAGAGCAAATGTGTCAAACACCTTTTGCATTTGAAAGCAACAACCTTTTTAACTGTAAAATTTTTAAATTTTCTGATAACACAGCAGCTACAGTTTTAATTATACATCATATTATATCAGACTCTTGGACTGTTGGCCTATTTTGTAAGCAAATTGTTCAAGAATATTTAAATTTAACAAATTCGACTAACCCAATTCAATATAAATACTCATATTCTGATTTTATAGAGAAAGAACAAGCTTATTTATCTAGTCCTGCTTGCGAAAATGACAAAAAATATTGGGACACAGTATATGAAACAGTTCCTGAAGCTGCTACTATTCCAGGTAGTATTAAAAAAATCTCATCAAAGATATCATCTATTGCTGATAGACAATCATATAACATTTCTAGAGATGTTATAGAACAAATATCTATTTTTTGTAAGGACAATAGAATTTCTATTTATAATTTCTTAGTATCTATTTTTTCAATTTATATTGGTAGAGTGTCAAATTTGGATGATTTCGTCATAGGCACACCTATCTTAAATAGGCTTAATTTTGCTGACAAACAAACCAGCGGTATGTTTGTTAGTACAATTCCATTAAGAATTAGTATTCCAAATAATTCTAGTTTTATTGATTTTTCTAAAACTATTGCTCAAAATTGTATGTCTATGTTAAGGCATCAAAAATACCCTTATCAAAACATATTAGAAGATATTAGAAAAGTTGATTCAACTGTTCCTAATTTATATAATATAGTCTTATCTTATCAAATTACAGATACTCAAAACAAGGATATTGATTGTGAAACCCATTGGATTTTCAATGGAAATTCTGCCGATGATTTACAAATTCACGTTACTGATTATAATAATACTGGCAGTTTAAATATACTTTATGACTACAAAACCTCAAAATATTCTAAGAAGGATATTTCTGATATTCATGCTCGTATTTGTCATATTATAGAACAAATATTAGCTAACAATAATATTTTGCTTAACGATATTGATATTGTTACTGAAAAAGAAAAGCACCAATTATTGTATGAATTTAATGATACTGCTTCTGATTACCCTAGAGATAAAACTATTATTGAATTGTTTGAAGAACAAGTAAATAAAGTTCCTGATAATATTGCTGTAGTATTTGAGGGCAAATCTTTAACTTATAAAGAACTAAATGAAAAAGCTAATCAGCTAGCAAGATATTTGATAAAAAATAATATTAAGAATACATTTGTAGCAGTCTACATGCATAAATCCATATTCTATATTATATCAATATTGGGAATACTAAAAAGTAATAATATTATTTTACCTCTTTCTTCTGAATATCCTCAAAGCAGGATTACATATATGATTGAAAATAGTAAGTCACCTATGATAATTACTGAACATTCACTCCTACACAACATTACCAGTTCTGTAGGAAAATTAGATATTGAAGATTTTAATTTTTTAGATATTGATTTTCAAATTGTTTTACCTAAAGGTGCCTCTTCAGAATTAGCTTATATAATATATACCTCTGGTACTACTGGTAAACCTAAGGCTGTTAGTATTAGTAATAGAGCTTTAGTAAATCATGTTTTTGGAATTCAAAGTAGATTTGAAAACACTATTAATAATAATGATAGATGTTTAAGCATTGCTAATATATCTTTTGATGCATGTATGCAAGAAATTTTTATACCATTACTTTGTGGTGCTTCCTTATATTTACTAGATGATTCTAGTATTTATAATCCTAAATCTATATCTGAATATATTATACAAAATAACTTAACATTTGCATTTATTCCTCCTACCATTTTAGAAACTATAGCTGAACATTTATCTGTTTCACAGGCTGTGTCTTTAAACAAACTATTAGTAGGAGTACAAAGTATATATAATATTACATTAAATAAGTTCTTACTTCTAAATTCTAATATGAAGATACATAACGGATATGGTCCAACTGAAGCTACAATATGTTGTATCTCTACTATGTATAATGAAATAAATGACATTGAAAGATTTGTCATTCCTATAGGTCAACCTATGGCAAATTGTAAAGCATATATATTATCTAAAGATGAAAACATACAACCCTTAAATACTCCTCGGTGAAATTTGCGTATCTGGTGACTGCTTATCTGATGGATATTTAGATTCATCGGAACAAACTAAAGAAAAGTTTAAGTTTATTAAAAGCATCAATGATTTTGTTTACAAAACTGGAGATATTGGATATTATTTACCAAATGGTAATATTCAATATGTTGGTAGAGAAGATAATCAGGTAAAACTTAATGGATTTAGAATAGAATTGGAAGAGATAACCTCTTTGTTATTAAATGTGGAATACATAAAAAACTGTGTTACTATAGTATCACCTGATAAAAAGATTATATCATTTGTTATAAGCAATAATGATATAGATATGGTCAAATTACGTAATTATTTAAAAAATTTTCTACCTTACTATATGATTCCATCTCAAATAATTAGAATAGCTGAAATTCCTTCAAATAGAAACGGAAAGCTTGATACAAATAGATTAATGAAAAAATTAGATCAGTTTAATGCTTGTCGTACTAATATTGAATATGCATCAACAGAAACTGAAAATAACATTCAATCATTTTTAATAAATTTATTAAAACTAGATTCAAAAAAAATTGATATGAATAAAAATTTCTTTGAATTAGGCGGAGATTCTTTGCTTGCTATAAGTCTAACTTCTTTTGTTGAAGAAAATTTCCATGTTACAATTTCTGCTAAAGAGATTTTTGATGCGGATACTATAAAATATATATGCAAAATTATTGATGATAGGACTTCATTTAACATTGAATCTTCTTCTATTTTGCCAATACCTAAAACACAACTTAATTGCTTGCCTATGTCTTCAGCTCAAAGACGAATCTATTATGCTTGTAAATTAATAGGTAATAACAATTTAGTATATAATGCTCCTGGTGCAATATTAATAGATGCTTTATTAGATAAGAAAAAAGTTGAACAAGCATTCAAAAAAATTATTCAAAACCAAAGTAGCTTTAGAACAATATTTGTATCTGATGGAGAAGAAATAAAACAACAAATACTAGATACTGTAGATTTTAATGTTGACATATCTTATAATACAGAAAAAGATATTGATGATATTTTAAAAACTTTTTCTAAACCTTTTGATTTAGAAAAAGCTCCACTATTAAGAGTTTCTTTATGCTATATAGATAACAAAAAAACATTATTATTATTGGATTCACATCATATAATTATGGATGGTGTTTCTTTAGAAATTCTAATAAGAGATTTCTTTAATGCATATAACCAACATTCTCTAAATAAATTACCTTTAGAATATAAGGATTACTCTGTATACGAAAAAGAGTTTTTTAAGAGTGATACTATTAAACAGTCTGAGAAATATTGGTTAAATAGATTTAAAAATTTTGATTTTGAATCTTTAAATCTACCATATGACTATACCTTACCTGCAAACAGAGGGTATATCGGAAATAAAATATATAATACTATTGAACCTACTCTTTTCGATAAAGTAAATAATTTTGCTAAAGAAATGCAAGTATCACCATATATTGTGTTTTTAACTTCACTGTTTATAACTTTATATAAATACACTGGTCAACCAGATATTGTAATAGGCTCTCCTGTAGCAAATAGAACTATTCCAGAAACTAAAGATATAATAGGAATGTTTGTAAATAATATTGCAATTAGGGCTAAAGTTCCAACAAATAAAACTGTCTATACTTTTTTACAAAAATTAAAGAAAATTGTTGCCGAAGATTTGGAAAATCAATCATACCCTTATGATTTACTTGTAAAAAAATTACAAGTTCCAGTAGATAATTCAAAAAATCCTTTATTTGATATTGTTTTAACATATCAAAATCAACAAAATAATAAAAACTATAAAATAATTCCCGTTAATACAAATACGGCAAAATTCAATATTACATTAGAAATAGAGCCACAAAGTAATAATATTAATATTGAATATAGAACAGATATATTTAAAGAGGAAACTATTAATAGTTTTATAGCCCATTATATGTTTGTACTAGATCAATTATTAAATGATGCAAATTGTAAAATTGATGATATTAATATAATAACACCTAAGGAACAATTATTATTAAACAAATTTAATGATACTAATGGTCCTATTAATAGAGCTCCTGTTTCAAAAATATTTGAAGAACAAGCTGTTCTACATGCAGATGACATTGCTGTTATCTGTGATGATAAATTTTTAACTTACAAAGAACTTAATGAAAAAGCTAATAGTTTAGCTCATCACTTAATTGAAAAAGGCGTAAAACCTAATGATATTGTTGCAATTATGACTAATCGTTCATTAGAGACTATTGTATGTATGATAGCAATTTTAAAAGCTGGTGCTGCATTTTTAAATATTGATCCAACATATCCTATAGAAAGAACAGAATATTACATTAATGATAGTAAGATAGAGCGTGTATTAATCCAAAAATCATTAAAAGATAAAGTTTCTCAAATTAAGAACTCTATTGAAATAGATTTGGACAATTCTAAAATTTATAGTAAAAACACACATAATCCAGATGTACAAGTTAAAGAAACGGACTTATCATATATTATATATACCTCTGGTTCTACCGGCACACCAAAGGGCGTAATGTTAAATCAAATTGGTATGTCTAATATGGTTCAGGCTATGACAAGAGTATTAGATTATCTAAAAGAAGGAAATAAACATGCTATTGCTTCTGTAACCTCTACACCTTTTGATATATTTGTTTATGAGATAATTGTTTCTCTAACACACGGATTACGAGTTGTTATGGCAAATAATGCAGAACATAGAAATCCTAAACTTTTAGATGCACTAATCAAAAAATATGATGTTGATGTAATGACTGTAACACCAAGCTTAATGAAAATTAATTATGATAATAGAGAACCAGATACAGCATTGGCAAGAGTAAAAAATATGGTATTTGGTGGAGAACCATTACCTGAAAAGTTTGTACAAGATTTGCGTGCTTTAGCAGATGATATAACAATATATAATATATATGGTCCTAGTGAAATTACTATACTTTCAAATGTTCAAAATTTAAATGGAGAGAAAGAAATAACTATTGGTCCCCCTATACTAAATACACAAATTTATATCTTGGATAAAAATATGAAACAAGTGCCTATTGGCGTAATTGGTGAAATATATATAGGTGGTATTCAGGTAGGAGATGGATATATTGGCAAAGCAGAAATGACAGCAGAAAAATTTTTAAAAAATCCTTTCGGTCCTGGCAAAATATATAAATCTGGTGATATTGGTCGCTGGACATTTGATGGCAAAGTTCAATGTTTAGGTAGAATAGATAATCAAGTAAAATTAAGAGGCTTGCGTATAGAATTAAGTGAAATTGAAAATGAAATTTTAAAAATGGATGGTGTTACTTCAGCTATAGTTAATAAAATAGTATTAGATAATCAAGAATTTTTATGTGCTTATTATGTTGCTGATACTGATATTAGTGAAACTACTGTTAAAGAAACTTTACGTAAATTCTTACCTCAATATATGGTACCTACATATGTTATGAAACTAGAAACTATGCCATATACAATAAATAGAAAAATAGATAGAAAAGCTCTACCATTACCTGAAACTCATAAAATGGTTAGCTCCCCTCATGTAAATATTGCAACATTAGATTCAAATGAAGAAAAACTATTGCAAATATGGAAAAATTTACTTAAAATTGATAATATTGATGTTAATGATAATTTCTTTGATATTGGTGGAGATTCTATTTTAGCAATAAATATGCAAATTGAAGCTTTAAAATATGGACTAGAATTAGAATATGCTGATATATTTAATTATCCTACAGTCAGACAGCTTTCGCAAAAACTTCCAAGTCCAGTAGAAAACTTTATGAGTAACTATGACTATACACAGATAAATGACCTTTTATCTAGAAATAATATTAATAATTTAAATAAGATTGAAAAATATAATGTAGGAAATATTTTGTTGATAGGTGCTACAGGATATTTGGGAGCTCATATTTTGTATTCATTCCTAGAACAAGAAACTGGTATATCATATTGTTTAATTAGGCCTAAAGACGGAGAATCTCCTAAAGATAGACTTATGGCTAGACTAAAATTTTATTTTGGAGATAATATAAAGAAATATGAAAGCAGAATAAAAGTAATTGCTGGCGATATTGTAAAAACCAATATCGGATTATCAGAAGCTGATTATAAAGAAATAGCACAAAACATAAATGTTGTAGTTAATGCTGGTGCTCTAGTTAAACACTTTGGATTAAAAAAATTATTTGAAGATATTAATGTTACTGGTACTAAAAATGTAGTGGATTTTTGTAAGCAAAACAATAAAAGGCTAATTCATATATCTACAATTAGTATTTCTGGTTTTGGAGAGAAAGATACTATGACTTCAAATATTAGCGAAACAAATTCTCAAAATTTTACTGAAAAAGATTTATATGTTGGGCAAAATATTAAAGGAATTTATGCTATTACAAAATATAAAGCTGAAATTCTTGTATTAGAGGCAATTGAAGATGGTTTAGATGCTCAGATATTAAGAGTAGGAAATGTAACAAATAGATATTCTGATGGTGTATTTCAAAAGAATTTTGATGATAATGCATTTGCTAGGAGAATAAAGTCATTTATAGAAATTGGCGCTTTTCCAAAATATTCATTATCACATTCTATAGAATTTACTCCTGTAGATTTATGTGCAAATTCTATAGTAAAGATATTACAATATAATAGTCCTTGTAATGTATTTCATATTTATAACCCTAAGTTATTATCAATACCAGATTTTCAATCTGCATTATCCACATTAAATATTGAAATGCTTCCTGTTTCTAACAAAATGATGTCCTACATTATAACTGGAATACTTGCTGATGATGAAAATAAACACTTAATTTCTGGTATTGTACAAGATTTAGACTCTCATAAAAACCTTGTATATACTTCTAGAATAAAATTAGATGCTTCATTTACAATTCAATATTTAAATAAGATTGGATTTGAATGGAATGCAATAGATATTAATTATATTGTAAAATGTATTAATTATTTTAAAAAGATAAAATTTATAAATTAAAAATTTGGAGGAATGCAAATGGCAAAAATTTTTACACTACCTTTTATACTCTTAGTTATCTCTCTTATATATATAATATTTTTAATTATATATACTTTCCATAAAAAAAATCTTAGTCAATTAAGAGTAATATTTATTTTAGATTTAACTTGCGTATTTATAATATGTCTTGGGGTAATCTTACAGACTATTTTTACAAGTTTATTCAGTGTACCTGCTATCTACTTTGAAAACTTTATATACATAGGAACTTGCTTTCTACCAGTTTGCGTTTTTCTTACAGGATTAATATTGGGTAAAAACAAATTAAAATTTAATAAATATTATTTATTATTTACATTAATCCCGATTTTATCCTTAATAATATTATGGACCAATGACTTTCATCATTTATTTTATATAATATATTCTACTAACATTTCTCTTGGAGTCCCTGGTCCTTACATGACTGTTCACAATATATATTCTTATGTTTTACTTTTTATTGGTATTATATACATGCTAAAGGCTACTATTGCAAGCTCTGGTTTTTTCTCTAAACAATCATTATTAATTATATTAGGTGTAAGTGTTCCTTTAATAACAAACATTTTAGGTACTTTAAAAATTATACCTATGACAGTATATATTACTCCAATATCTTTTGCTTTTACAATGTTATGCTTTACATTTGCTATATTTAAATTTAATTTTTTAGGGGTTGCCCCAATAGCTTTACAAACTATTGTAAATAGGATATCAGATAGTTATCTTGTATTAGATGAGAGCTTTTTAATAACTGACTTTAATGCCACATTTTTAAAAACCTTTGGTCTAACAGCTAGTGAAATAAGAGGGCAAAATGTAATAAATTTTTTGAAAACTCATAAAAAGTATGAAATGAATGTTAACAAATTACAAAAAGCTTTAGATACGGTAAAAAAATCAACTGAAACTATAGTATTTGAACAGCATTTTAAAAACTTGAATAAATATTTTACAATAGAAATAAATTCAATTTTTAATAAAGATGTTTCTTTGGGTATATTAATACTATTTAAAGATATAACTCAACACAAATTAGATATGAAAGCTCTTAAAGATAATCAAGACATCTTAGTAGAAAGAGAACGTTTAGCATCATTAGGTCAATTAATTGGAGGTATTGCACATAACCTAAAATCTCCTATAATGTCAATTTCGGGTGCTACAGAGGGTCTTACTGATTTAATTAAAGAATATGAAGAATCTATAGTTGATAAAGATGTAACAGTTGAAGATCATCTAGCAATTGCAAGTGATATGAAAGACTGGATTTCTAAAATAAAATCATATTTGGAATATATGTCAGATATTATTACTGCTGTAAAAGGACAAGCAGTTGCATTATCTGAAGATACAGTAGATTCTTTTACAGTTGATGAACTAACTAAAAGAGTAGATATTCTTATGAAACACGAATTGAAAAAAGCTTTAATTACTTTAAATGTAAAGCTTGAAGTTGATAAATCACTTGTGTTGCATGGTAATATAAATGGTTTAGTTCAAGTAGTAAATAACATGATTTCAAATGCTATTCAAGCATATAACGGCAAGCCAAACCAAGATATTGATTTAATTATTACCCAAGAAAAAAATAATGTTATTGTTTCAATTAAAGATTATGCTGGTGGTCTTCCTGAAGAAGTACAAGAAAAACTATTTAAAGAGATGATAACAACTAAAGGTAAAGATGGAACAGGTATTGGTTTATTTATGTCATATTCAAATATTCGTGCTCATTTTAATGGAGATATTACATATTCAACTGAAAAAGGTAAAGGAACAATATTTAATATAATTTTACCACAGTAGTTAAATTTAAACTGTAATGTAAGTAAAATTTTACTTTTATTACAGTTTTTTTGATTTTTTTTTTACTTTTTTATTGATTTTTTCCCCACTTTATAATATATTATGTATTAATATAGAGGTGATATTATGAGAAAACACATTCAATCTAATACCACTACAGGTTATAAAATAATTGCAGTTGATGATGATAAAGGCGTATTAGATTCTTTATCTGTTCTACTAATTAGAAATGGATATAATTTTGTCGGAATTACTGATCCCGTTCAAGCCATTGAACGTGTTAAAAACGAGCATTTCGACTTAATGCTTTTGGACTTTATGATGACACCTATTCATGGTGATAAGGTTGTAGAAGAAGTTAGAAAGTTCAATAAAGAATTATATATCTTATTACTAACTGGTCATAAGGATTTAGCACCTCCTTTAGAGACAATAAGAAAATTAGATATTCAATGCTATTGTGAAAAAAGTGATAAATTTGATCAATTGCTTTTGTTAGTTGAAGCCGCTATAAAATCTGTTGAGCAATTAAATGAAATAAACCGTATAAATGATGAATTATCTGATGCATATGATAGTTTAGAAAAAGCATATTTAGATATGGTAGAAACTCTTAGATTTACGGTTGAAGCAAAAGACCCATACACTAGAGGTCATTCTGATAGAGTTTCCGCATACTCAGTTTTAATTGGCAAACATCTTGGTTTATCCGACTCTGAGATTAACACTTTAAAAATAGGTGGATTATTTCATGATATTGGTAAAATAGGCATTCCGGATAGTATATTACTTAAGGAGTCTAAGCTTACTGATGATGAATACTCAGAAATCAAAAATCACCCTTCTATTGGTGCACATATCTTGTGTAATGCAAAAGTATTTCAGGATATTATACCTATTGTAAAGCACCATCACGAAAGATTTGATGGAAAAGGATATCCTTCTCAATTAGCTGGTGAAGATATTCCATATTTTGCTAGAATCGCTGCTGTTGCAGATACATTTGACGCAATGACATCTAAAAGAACATATAGAAATGCCTTACCTTTAGAGGTAGTTAAATCTGAAATAGAAAGATGTGCTGGAACACAATTTGATCCTAAAATAGCTAAAACTTTTCTAGATATTTTGAATAATAATTATAATGAAATTGAAAAAATTCAAGCACAATATAAATAATACAAAAAAGAAATTGTTATTATATAACAATTTCTTTTTTTCTATGTAACATTTAATTTCTAAATTTTCATTGATAATTGTGCTTTTTGTCTTTCTGCATCTATACCTATTATTTTTACTTTTACTATATCTCCAACTGATACTACATCTGAAGGATTTTTTACAAAACTGTCACTTAATTGTGATATGTGTACTAATCCATCATGTTTTACTCCTATATCTACAAATGCTCCAAAATCTGTTACATTTCTTACAGTTCCTGTTAATACCATTCCTTCTTTTAAATCCTCAAACTTTAATACATCTGCTCTTAATACTGGCTTTGGCATATCTTCCCTTGGATCCCTTCCTGGCTTTGAAAGTTCTTGTATTATATCTTTTAAAGTTATTTCACCTATATTTAATTGTTTTGCCATTTCTTCTATTTTTATTTCTGCTAATTTATTTTTTATTATAATTAATTTTTCTTTATCTAATAGATTTTCCTTTTTAAATCCAATATTATTTAATAACTTTTCAGCTACTTCATAACTTTCTGGATGAACTGCTGTTATTTCTAATGGATTTTTTCCATTAAAGACTCTCATAAACCCTGCACATTGTTCAAAAGCTACTTTCCCTAATTTTGGAATTTTTAATAGTTCTTTTCTTTCCTTTATTTTTCCATTTTCATCTCTATATTTAACTATATTATTTGCTATTGTTTTATTAATTCCTGATACATAAGATAATAATGATGGCGTTGCAGTATTTACATCCACACCTACTTTATTAACTGCATCCTCTACTACACCTGTTAAGCTTTCTGATAATTTTTTTTGATCTACATCATGTTGATATTGTCCTACTCCTATTGATTTAGGATCTATTTTTACAAGCTCTGCTAGTGGGTCTTGTAACCTTCTTGCTATTGAAATTGCCCCTCTTAATGATACATTTATGTCCGGATATTCTTCTGTCGCAAGTTTTGAAGCTGAATATACTGATGCTCCAGCCTCACTTACTATAGCATAGTGTATATTTCCATCTATTTCTTTTATCATTTCCGATACAAAATTTTCTGATTCTCTTGAAGCAGTTCCATTTCCTATTGCTATAATATTAATATTATATTTTTTTATTAATGCTATTAATTCCTTTTTTGCACCTTCTACATCATTTTGTGGCTCTGTTGGATATACAGTTGTTGTTGCAAGCAATTTACCTGTTTCGTCTATTACTGCAATTTTACATCCTGTTCTATATGCTGGGTCAAATCCCATTACTGTTAACCCTTTTAGTGGAGCTGCTAATAATAATTGTTTCGCATTTTTTCCAAATACCTTTATAGCCTGTGTTTCTGCTTTTTCAGTTAAATCAGAACGTATTTCTCTTTCTATAGATGGCTCTATTAATCTTTTAAAACTATCTTCTATTGTTTCTTCTAAAATTTTAGTATATTGTGTAGCGCCTTTTACAATATCTTTATTAATCATTTCTAAAATATAATCTTCTGGTTTTTCTATTTTAACCTTTAAGTATTCCTCTTTTTCACCACGATTTATAGCTAAAATTCTATGGCTTGGTATTCTATTTACCTTTTCATTAAAATTATAGTACATTTCATACGTAGATTTTTCGTCTGTTGCTCCTTTTACAGTTATTATTCCATCTTTGTAGCACATTCTTTTTATTTGTTTTCTATAATTTGCATTATCTGATATATTTTCTGCAATTATATCTTTTGCTCCTTGAATTGCTTCTTCTACAGTCAAAACACCTTTTTCTTCATCTACAAATTCTTTTGCTATTTCTTCTATATTTCTTTTATCTTGTTGTTCAAATATTATTTGCGCTAGTGGATCTAAACCTTTTGCTTTGGCTACCGTAGCTCTAGTTTTCTTTTTTTGCTTATATGGTCTATAGATATCTTCAACTTCTGAAAGTGTTTTTGCATTTTCTAAAGCCTCTACAATTTCATCAGTAAGTTTACCTTGACTATCTATTGATTTTATAACTTCTTGTTTTCTTTCTTCCAAATTTCTTAAATATTTTAGCCTTTCATCTAAATCTCTAAGTATTTCATCACTTAACCCTCCTGTTGCCTCCTTTCTATAACGTGCTATAAAGGGAATTGTATTTCCCTCATCAATTAATTTTACAGTATTATTAACTTGTTCTTCTTTTATGCCTAATTCTTCTGCTATATTTTTTATAATTTTATTCATTTACTATTTATCCTTTCACTTACATTTTTCGATTTTTTTCCCTATGTAGTACTTGATTTTTGCATATAATTAATATATCATAATATTATCAAAAATGAAAGGAGATTTTTATATGATTTTATCTAAGTTTAGAGCAACAGCTCGCGAAAAATTGTCTGGGAAGTGGGGAAAAGCTGCTTGTATAACACTTGCATATATGTTTATAACATTTATTATTAATATTATACAAAATCGTTTGCCTGACTCACTTAAATTAACTTTTTCACTTGCTGTTACTGTTATAAATGTTCCAATATCTTTTGGACTTCTAATGTCATTTGTAAACCTTTATAATGGTAAAGAGACAAATCCTTTTGACTTCTTTACTTTGGGTTTTACTAACTTTGTAAAGGCTTGGAAAATAGCTTTAAACATTTTTATTAAGCTAATTATACCATTTATTGTGTGTATGCTTGTTATTTTTCTTATTATAGGCATTGGTACTGCTACGTTTTTTAGTTCAACACTTCTTGCTAACAAAACCACATTTTTAACTTTAATAATAATTGCAATTATAGCTTACATTGCCTCTATAATATGGCTTGCAACTCAGACTTACTACTACAGTTTTTCAAACGTAATTGCCATAGAAAACCCTGAAATTACTCCTATAGTTGCTGTTAATGAATCTAAGAAATTAATGAAAGGAAACCGTTGTAAATTGTTTCTATTACAATTAAGTTTTATTGGTTGGGCAATTTTAGCGATTCTAACTTTTGGAATAGGTATGCTTTGGTTAATGCCTTATATTGAATTTGCTAATATTGCATTTTATAAACACTTAGCAAATGAGAATAGTAACCCAATACAGCAATAACTTTTCACATACAATAATAAAAGGATGTTAAAATTTATTTAACATCCTTTTTATTGTTTTAATACACATAATTTTGTGGGTCATATCTTATTCCATCCACTCTTACTTCAAAATGTAAATGGTTTCCTGTTGACCTACCTGTTGAACCTACTTTTGCAATTACTTCTCCTTGAGATACTTGTTCACCGGTTGATACTAATAATTGACTGCAATGTGCATATGCTGTTTGTACTCCATTTCCATGTGATAATACTACTATATAACCATAGTCATCCAACCATCCAGAAGTTACTACTGTGCCCGAAGCAGCAGCTTTTATAGGCGTTCCAGCATCTGCACCTATATCTAATCCTCCATGATTATTTCTCGCTCTTGGTCCAAATCTTGAAGTTATTACTCCTGATATTGGCTTAATCAGATTTATACCTATATCTACTTTAGCATTAGAATTGCCAGATGCATATCCTGATGTACTTGCATAAACTATTTGTGGTGGTGGTTCTACATATAAATTTGCAATACACTTTTCTACATCTGTAAACTCTTTTAAATCTGTTTCATATTTTTCAACAATTCCTACTTTTTCTTTGTTATCACTATCTTTTTCTTTTAAACCTTCTATGACTTGTTCTGCTTCTTTAAAAGTTGCTACATAGGCTTTTTCACTTTTATCATCTGTTATTGCATAATATTTATAATATGCAGTTCCATTTTCTGTAGTTTTAGCATAAATTTCTTCATCATTAGAAGTTATATCTTTTTTCAAAAGGCATAATCTATACTCTGGCATTTGATCTACTTGAACGAATGCCACATTTGCTTGATCATCTGCATTTATGTATTGGTTTATCTTTTTTTGTAATTCGCTTTTATTTTCTGTATAGCCTACAAATTCTCCATTTAATGTTACTGCATATGTTGGTTTATAGTAAAAAAACACTATACTTCCTATAAAAATAGTAGCTAAAACTATTAATATAATTATTTTTATAGTTTTTCTTAAATATATAGCAATGTTCTTTAATATGTTAATAATAAACACTCTCCTATCATTTTATTCTATAATATTTTATACTACTTTCCTTTTATTTTCAATAATCATTATACCTTAAATTTTCCATTTATCTTATTTCCGTAAAGTTTTGCTTTATTTTTCTCATTTTAAAGTGGTTTTTCTTTCATTTTTTAGTATCCTTATTGTATAAATTATATTTTTTTGTTCATAATAATTTTATATTACTTATATAGAAGGAGGATAAATATGCCAAATTTAAGTCAAGTAGAACTACAAAATTTAAGACATCTAATAGGTGCTCATGAAACGTCTTATCAAAAGTTAAACACATATGCATCACAAGCCGTTGACCCACAAATTAAGCAAATTTTTACTAAGTCTGCTCAAGATGCATTAAACACTAAACAAAAATTGATGTCATTTTTAAATGGATAGGAGGAATAAAAAAATGGATGAAAAAACAATGGTGAATGATATTTTAAATGGGGTAAAATCAGAACTTACAACATACCAAGGTGTTATTTCTGAAGCCGAAAATATGCAATTAAGACAAACTATACAACAAATACGCAACAATGATGAAAGTTTTCAATATGAATTATTCAAGATAGCACAAGCTAAAGGATATTATAAACCAGCGCAGCCAGCAACTGTAACAGAAATTCAAACAGTAAAAACAGAATTACAACAATAATTGTCACTTTGGGGACGTTCCTTTTTGTGACATTTTGTCACTTTGGGGACAGTCCTTAAATTTACATATTATTAAAACCATTTCTTTATTAATTAAAAAATGAATAATAAATTATGTTTTTTGTACACATTTTATTATTCATTTTTAATTTTCTTATTCTATTATTTCTAGTTCTGCAAATTTCGCCATTAATCTCTTATGCCCCACTTTATCGAAGTTTATATCTAATTTATAGTCCTCTCCTTCTTCTTCTATTTTGTCTATTGTTCCTTCTCCAAACTTTTTGTGATATATTCTCTGCCCTTCTTTGTATTTACTTATATCTACTTGTTTTTCTTTGGCTTTGTTATTTAAAGAATTTAAGAAACTTTCTGCTGTTCTAAATTGAAATGCTTCTGCTCCCACTTTTGACTCTGGCATTTTCTCTATATTGTCAAATTTATATGTTTTAACCTTGCCAGCGTAATTTGTACCATATTCCCATCCATAATTAGAATCTTTAAAAGAATTGTTGCCGTCGCTATCTATTTCATCATATCCATCTAATAAATCTTTTGGTATTTCTTTCAGAAATCTTGACATTTGATTATAACTTGTTGAACCAAATATTGTTCTTCTTTGGGCACATGTTAAAAATAGAAATTGCATTGCTCTTGTTATTCCAACATAAAATAGACGTCTCTCCTCTTCTAATTCTTTAAGCTCTCCAATAGATTTGTAACCTGGGAATATTCCCTCTTCCATTCCAACTAAAAATACTACTGGGAACTCTAGCCCTTTTGCACTATGTAGTGTCATTAAAGTAACGGTGTCTTCGCTCTCCTCCATGTCATCTATATCACTTGTTAAGCTTATGCTCTCTAAAAACTCTGCCAATGTATTTTCTGCCATTTGCTCTTCAAATTCTATTGCTACAGTCAAAAACTCCTCTAAGTTTTGTATTCTACTCTCTGCTTCAACTGTGTTTTCATTTTCTAGTGCTTTCACATATCCTGTTTTATTTAGTGTTAGTTTTATTAATTCAGATATAGAAACTTCATTTACTTGTTTTCTTAATTCTTCTATTACTTGTACAAACTCAATGCTATTTGCCTTTACTCTGTTTAACCCATATTGCTCTGCATTTTTTATTATTTCATACATAGATGTACCAGTTTTATCAGATATTTCTTGTACATTATCAAGGCTTGTCTTTCCTATGCCTCTTTTGGGCTCATTTATTATTCTTTTTAAAGATAAATTATCTGATGTATTGAATATTAATCTTAAGTATGCAATTATATCTTTTATTTCTTTTCTTTCATAGAATTTTAGTCCACCTATAATTTTATATGGAATATTTTCTCTTCTAAAGATATCTTCTATTGCTCTTGATTGTGAATTCATTCTATATAAGACCACAAAGTCAGATAATTTTAAATATTCCTCCATTTTTAGCCTATTTATTTGTTTCACTATATATGTGGCTTCATCATATTCATCTTCTGCTCTATAAATACAAGGCAATTTTCCTTCTTCGTTTTCTGTCCACAATTTTTTGTCGTACTTGTTTTCATTGTTTTTTATAACTGCATTTGCTGCTTTTAATATATTTCCTGTGCATCTATAATTCTGCTCTAATTTTACAATTTTACTGCCTGGAAAATCTTTTTCAAAGTTCAATATATTAGCAATATCCGAACCTCTGAATCCATATATACAATTATGTACACATATTCCGTCCGCAAAATAGTGTCTATATTCTGGTACATTTATGTCATATACATATCCCTCGTATTGTTCTATCGTCACATCTTTCACTATATCTTTTTTTAGCATGCCATCTTCATATATAACAACTTCCATGTTTGGCTTCACATGTGATAGTGGCATAAATTGAAAAAATTCTCCTTCTAAAAGTTTTATTTTATTAGACACTATAATATCTTCATCTATTGTTTTTATATGTTCAACTAGCTTATATGCATCGTTATATTTTGCTCGCTCTGTCTCTATCCTCCATGTTGTAGCCTTACCTTTTCGTATATTAAAGCCTTCCTTTTCTAATTTATCTTTTAGTTTCTCATCTGACGAATTTATATATATTCTATGACTACGTGGTCCTTGTCGTTTTCCTTTACCAGCAAAATATGCAATATTCAATATTTTTCTTTGTGTATCCCCTCTTATTGATGCTTGTGGTACAAAAGAAGGATATTCTTCATATATTTCCATATCTCTCATTAATTTTTTAGCTCTACTACTTGTGTCTATATTATTATATAATTTCTCGATACTTTTTTGTTGCCATTGTAGCTCTCTTCCGTTAACATGAAATACAAGCATTGGTATTCCATAATAATATGAGTAATATGCTTCATAATACCTTGCTTCTTCTAGGGTGTCACATACTCTTAAAAGCCATATTTTATCACATTCATCCTTTCTTACCCCTTTAGTTTGTCCTATTCTATACCCCATTCCCATTTTATACATCAAATATACATAGTAATGGTTATAATTTGGTTTTAATCTTGCAAATATTATATGATTGCCCGTTCCTATTATTGTATGTGCATTTTCTGTTATTACTTTTATTACTTTCCCTTTATATTCTCTTTTTAACTTCTCTTCAATTACTCCTTCTTTGACCGTTCCATTTCCTGCTGCACATATTATTTTTTCGCCGTTTTCAATATCTTGTATTTTTTTTATCCCTCTGCTAGTAATTATAGGTGTTTCTCCAATAAGGCACTGGTCGTTATCGCCTACAACTGTTATATTTCCGTATTTTGAAGCTAATATAGATACTAACATAAACTGTGCCTTATTTGTATCTTGATATTCATCTACTAATACGTATTTAAATTTTTCTGTATAATATTCTAAAACATCTGGATTTTCCGTTAATATTTTTATCGTATAATTTATAATATCGTCAAAATCTAGTGCATTATTTTCTTTTAACTTCTTTTGGTATAATTCATATACTTCACCAATTTTTTCTTTTCTAAAATCACCTGCATATTTTATTTGATATGCTTTTGGCTCTAACATATCATTTTTTCCATTGCTTATTTCAGATAAAACTCCCCTATCTGTAAATAATTTGTCATCCAGTCCTATTGATTTAATGCACTCTTTAATTAAAGTTCTTTGATCTGTTGTATCAAAAATTAAAAAAGTAGAATCAAAGCCTATTCTATCTATAAATCTTCTTAATATTCGCACACAAATAGAGTGGAAGGTTCCAAGCCACATTTCTTGTGATGCTTCCCCTACTAATTTTTCTACTCTTTGTTTCATTTCATTTGCTGCTTTATTTGTAAACGTAATTGCTAATATGTTCCATGGCTTAACATTTTTTTCTGAAAGCAAATATGCTATTTTATGTGTTAAAACCTTAGTTTTTCCGCTTCCAGCTCCTGCTATAACTAGGCATGGTCCTTCTGTTGCTAGCACTGCTTCTTTTTGTTTGTTATTTAATCCTTCTATTAAATCTTGCATTTTTTCTCCTTCGCTACTATTTCATTTTTCTTTTATTTCTAACAAGGTGTGTCCCCAAAGTGACAAAATGTCACAAAAAGGAACGTCCCAAAAGTGACATGCACTGCTTTATTTCTTCTGCACATTGTTTATATGCTTCGGTACTACATCCCCATGGGTCTTTTATATCCATGTTTCGTCCTTCTTTGCCTATACCCACATATTCTTTTATTGTATATACTTTTCCTACTAAATCTGGATACATATTTAATACTAGTTGTTTGTGTGATACTGTTGCACATAGTATTAAATCCATTTGTTCTATATTAGTTTCTTTAATATTAGATGCTCTATGATTTTTCATGTCTATGCCATATTCTTTCATTATTTCTATTGCATTATATGTTGAGGGCTCTCCACTATCTGCATATATTCCGCAAGAATACACTTCTATATCTTTTTTATCTTCTACCATTTTTTCTAACATATGATGTGCCATAGCACTTCTGCATGTATTTCCTGTACATACAAACATTATCTTCACATTTCATCACTTTCCTTTTCTTCTTTAGTAGCACTATTATACCATTTGTTATTTTTGTTTTTCAACATTTTAAGTAATATTTAATACTAATATTCCCAATAATAATCCACAAATGTTACCAACTGCTGTCATCCTTCCATTATATAGCTTATTTGATTCTGGAGTTAACTCTCCTGATACTATATATATCATTGCACCAGCTGCAAATGCTAAACATATTGCTATTATTGTTTGTGATATAGAGCCTACTAATGCTCCAAAAAATGCCCCTATCCCTGTTGTAACTCCAGATAATACTACATAAAATACAACTTTTATAGAGTTCATTCCTCCATTTTTCATAGGTACTGCCATTGATATTCCTTCTGGTATATCATGGAAACATATCGCTATTGCTAATGATAAACCTAATTTTATTGAAGCCTCCAATCCAGATCCAATTGCTAATCCTTCTGGGAAATTATGCAGTGCTAGGCCTATGCTTACTATTATTCCTGTTTTTAGTAATGAATTCTTATTTTTATGTTTTATATTAAATTTTCTATCTACTAGTACATCACAAATAATCATCACGATTATTCCTAATACTATTCCTATAAACACATTTAATATTCCTGTTAAATTAAATGCTTCTGGTATTAAGTCAAAACATACTATTGAAATCATAAGTCCTGATGCAAATGCTAGTATAAAGCTTAAAAACTTTTTAGATGTATTCTTAACAGTTACCCCAATTATTCCACCTATTGTAGTTCCAAACGTTCCAAAAAATAATCCTATTAGTGTGGTTTTTAGCAAATTATTCATTTTTTCTTCACCTCTATATTGTTTTTATACTAATATATTGGTAAAGTATTATAAAAATTACCAAAACATATAAAGCTCTTTTCCATACAATTAAAAAGTATGTACATTTTTTATACATACTTTTTTAACAATTCTAATTTAATTTTAATTAATTTCAATATTTTATTTTTTATCCTTCAATTTTTAAGGAAACTTTCTATCTTGTAACATTAGCTTTGTTTATAAGACCATTTGCGTCATACTCATAAAAAATCTCATATGTTGTTCTATTTTCAAATTGTTTTTTCATATTTCTAAGTTCATTTGGATTACTTGTTTCTACACCATTATAATTTACAGTAATAATATGATCTGGATTTTCTTCATTTGACTTTATAACTTCGTCTATAAATTGACTCATAAAAAATCCATCTTTACTTCCATAATATAAATTTTTAAAAGTTCTGTTAAATGAGTTTATTGCTGTTTCTGATAACTTTTCTTTTGATATTATAGCTTTATTTATATATCCTTCTCCATCATATTCATAAGAAACTTCATATACTTTGTCACTATTTATTTTATCTTTTACATTTCTAATTTCTTGTGTATTTGATGTTTCTATATCATTATATTTTAAAGTAATAACTTTATTAGGATTTTCTCCATTTGACTTCGCAATATCGTCAATTAAATTCTTTACAGATGTTCCTCTTACTTCTCCATAATAATGTTCTAAGTCAGAATTAAACATTTGTTGCATAATATTACCAATTGTATTATTAGCTTGCTCATATACATCATTAAATAGTCCAGATGCATAATTTTGCTTTTCTTTGGACGTTTCTAATATATTACCAAATATATTAAATATTTTACCTTTTACCATTGCTCCTATGCCTACTAATATAAGTATAATTGCTAATATTGCTACTATTACTATTATAATTATTTTATTTGTTCCTTTATTATCTTTTTCTGTTAGATTATTTACATCTTCTGTGTTTTCTTTTTCATAATATAATTCACTAACTGTTGTTCCAAAAACCTCTGCAATTTTTGTTAGGTTATACATATCTGGCACAGTTTGCCCTAATTCCCATTTTGATATTGTTTGTCTTGTCACATTAAGTTTTTCGGCCAACTCTTCTTGTGACCATCCTTTTTCCTTTCTTAATTTCATTAATTTTTCTTCAAATTTCATTTTTTACTCCTTCTTATATTTATAAATCATATAATTCATAAATATATTTTATTAATTTATTCATTCCCTTACTTATGTTATGCTTTTTGTGTATGGCAATTTATTATGATTTTATTTTACTATTTTATCCTATAATTTTCAAGCAACTTTAATTGGAATTTTGTCACTTTTAGTTAACATTTTGCTTCTTATGCCTTGCAATTGCTAATTTTGAGCACAAAAAACCTCTAAACTCAAATCAGTTTAGAGATTTTTTTATTATTATTTATGTGGCAATGTTGCATATCCTTCTATATTTGCTAAATGTCTTTGTATTATTAAAACATCTGTCGCGTCTATTTTTCCACTTATATTTACATCTGCATTTATTCTTCCTTGTTCTGTTAGTTCATATCCTTGCAATATATATTTTTGTAAACATTCTATGTCTTCATTATTTACTTTGCCATCACAATTCGCGTCTCCATATAATGTTTCTTCTTTAACATATGGTAATGTTTCATACCCTACTATATTTTCTAAATGTCTTAATATTATTAAAGCATCTATACTATCTACCTTTTCATCTAGATTTACGTCTGCATTTAGTCTTCCTTGTTCTGTTAATTCATATACTTGTAGTACATATTTTTGTATATATTCCACATCTGCATTATTTACCACTCCATCGCAATTCGCGTCTCCATATAATGTTGCTTTTTCAACATATGGCAATGTTTCATATCCTTCTAAGTTTGCTAAATGTCTTTGTATTATTAAAACATCTGTAGCATCTATTTTTCCACTTATATTTACATCTGCATTAACCCATCCTTGCTCTGTTAGTTCATATCCTTGCCAATTTGCTAAATGTTTTAATAAATAATCTACATCGTCATTATTTACTATCCCATCACAATTTACATCTCCATAAACTACGGTAATACCTCCTTCTTCTATTTCTACTTTTTGAATTATTATTGGCTCGCCAATAGATACCTTTTCAAATTCTTGACTTTCTTCATTTTCTTTTAATTTTATTACTATTGTATTTTGATATATCTCTACTTTGTTAATATCTTTTATTTCAAACAATGAATCACTTACCAAGAAACAATATGTGTATGTTACTGTGTAATTGCCATTGCTATATGATATGTTAGGAATGTCTATGCAGTTTACTTTATTATATTTTTTTCCTGCAGGAGGTAGTTCTGTTATTTCCTCTAAGAATTTTTTAAGCTCTATCTCAGAAATTTGTTCTAAATATTTTCCTGATCCTATAACATTAATTTCCTTATTTTCTAAGTCTATATATAATGTGGTTATTAATTCTCCATTTGATTTATATATTTCTAAATCTAGAACAGTATCTTGTTCTGAATAGTTTTCTAAAATTAAATTATCTTCATAAATTGCGACCTTTGATGTACTATCTTCTTCGCTAGTTTGCTCGCATAAAATGTCTTTTTTCATATTATATACTTTATATTTTAATGGTAATCCATCATCATTTTCTACATCACTTCTTTTAACAGATAATGCTATGTTTGCTTTACCATCTTTTATTTGCATTTTAGATATTAATACACAAATATTGTCTGTTATTTGTATTGGTTGATATGATATTGTTATATCTCTATCTGATAATATTTTATCTTTATCATCTGTTTCTGTAGATTGCATTATCCATTCTTTTATCATAAAGAACACATTGTCATATCCTTTAGTTGTTGCATATATATTTCCTCCACTTAATGCTATTACTGCACAAGCTGCAATAGATATTATAGCTCTTAAAGCTTTTCTCTTTTTCTTTGGTTCTTGCTTATTATTTTCAATATTTTCCTCCATATTTTTCTCCCCTTTTTCTTCAATTATTTTTAATGAATTTTCAAATAAATCATTAATCTTTGGTGGTATATTGCCATCTTTAATTTTAGATTTTATATATAAGTCTTTTTCTTCATCACTTATCATTTATCTCCCTCCTTTCTTTTATCAAAATCTCATATAATTTTTCTCTTGCTACCGCCAGCCTTGATTTTACTGTTCCTTCTGGTATTTGTAATACTTGTGCAATTTCCTTAATAGATAAATCATTGTAATAGTATAATGTTACTGTAAGCCTTAATTCTGGTTTTATTTGCTCTAAAATTTGTACAAGTGTATCCTCACAATCATATATATCCTCTGTTGTCTCTTCATAATTCTCAGTTAATCTTGATGTTATATCTATTACCTTTTTGTTTTTGTTTATTAAGTCATAACAACAATTTATAATTATTCTCCTACTCCAAGCATTAAAAGCTTCTTTATTCTCTAAATTGCTTATGTTTTTATACATTTTTATTAATGCATTTTGTAATGCATCATAAGCATCATCTTCGTTTCTTAATATTATAATTGCTGTTTTATACATTGCTTCTTTGTTCTTTATTATTACTCTACTAAATGCCTCTTTATCTCCATCTATGGCTTTTTCCAAATCTGACATTTTTCTTCCTCCTATTATTAAGACTTTTACTTTTGTTTTTTGGTTCATTTTTAGTTTTATTTTTTATACTATTACCTATTTTTGTCACCAAATCTCTTATACTCTTATAAAAAATTATAATTGTTTATTTGTATAAAATCAAGCCAGCTATCAAATTTTGACTAAAATGTTTTCTAAACTTTTATTAATAATTTTGAATGAATTTTTGAGGAATATAAAGGAATGTATATATACCAAATCTTTGATTAATTTATTTTCCTTCATAACAAAAAACATCTCTTTTAGAGATGTTTTTTGTTGTACTTTTTATTCATTTTCTTTTTTATCTAATTTTTTGTTTATTTCTGTTGTGTTTTTGCAAATAACGAGTGTTATTAATAATAATTCATATCCAACTCTAGCTAATACATTTCCTATAACTAATGTTAATAGGAAGCTTAAGAAACTTGTTGATATTAATGCAAATGAACTTAAAGTAATAAATAAAGCAGCAACTAAGTATAATATTCTTAATATATTTTCAATTATCATTTTCTTAAATGTTAAGAAATCATATACCCATCCTAAAAATCCTGTAAATTTCCTTTCATTTTTTTTACTTAAAAATGTAAAGTATAATACTATTCCTCCAACTATAGCTAATACTGCTGATATTATTATCCATACAGCACTAGATGTTACTTTTGAAGTAGCTAATAAAGTATTTGCTCCATAATCACTATACATTTCAAATCCCCCTTTCTTTATATATACATACATAATACTACAAAAAATTACATTTTTCAATCTTAATTTTGCTTTCATTGAGAAAATGTATACAAAGTCTATGTGGCTTTTCTTTAAAAGTTAACGTCTAATATACAATGAAAAAATGAATACTAAATTGTATTCATTTTTTCCATTTTTATTCTTCAGATCCCTTTAACTTTTCTGCTCTGTCTGCTGCTATTAGGTTATCTATCATTTCGTCCAAATTTCCATTTAGGAAGTCCTCCATTTGATAAATAGAAAGTCCTATTCTATGGTCCGTAATACGTCCTTGTGGATAGTTGTATGTTCTTATTTTTTCGCTTCTATCTCCGCTTCCAACTTGGCTTTTTCTTTCATTTGCTAGTTTAGCATCTCTTTCCTGCTTTTCTTTTTCATATAAACGTGAGCGTAACATTCTCATTGCATATTCTCTATTTTGTACTTGTGATCTTTCTGTCTGACATTCTGCTACCATACCTGTTGGTATATGAATTAATCTAACTGCTGATGATGTTTTATTTACGTGTTGCCCTCCTGCACCTGATGATCTAAATACCTCCATTTTTATATCAGCAGGATTTAATTCTATATCTACATCTTCTACCTCTGGTAATACTGCAACAGTTGCAGTTGATGTATGTATTCTTCCACTAGCCTCTGTGTCTGGGACTCTTTGTACTCTGTGTACACCACTTTCAAACTTTAATCTACTATATACTCCTTTTCCAGAAATCATAAATGATATTTCTTTATATCCTCCAAGGCCTGTTTCGTTCTCATTTAATACTTCCAATTTCCAATGTTTTCTTTCTGCATACATTGAATACATTCTATATAGTGTTCCTGCAAATAGTGCTGCTTCCTCGCCTCCTGCACCGCCTCTTATTTCACATATTACGTTTTTATCATCGTCTGGATCTTTAGGTATTAATAATATTTTTAGTTCTTCCTCTATTTGTGGTAATTTTTCTTTTGCTTCTAGCATTTCCATTTCTGCTAATTCTTTTAGTTCAGGGTCGTTCATCATTTCTTTAGCATCTTGCATATTTTTTTCTGTTTTTTTATATTCTCTATATTTTTCTACTATTGGCTCTAATTCAGCATGTTCCTTCATCATCTTTTTCCATTCGCTTTGTCTGTTAATAATTTCTGGATCACTTATTTTTTGTGTTAGGTCCTCATATTTTTTTTCTACGTCCTCTAATTTTTGAAACATTTTTATCTCTCCTTAATAAATTTGACCTATTTATTATATACTATATATATACTTTTTTCAAGGTATTGTGGTATTTTGCTATTAAAGTTCTATATTATTAAATTTGTAATTTAGTTTATTTAATATTTCTTTTTCTCTATTTGTACATGTAAAAATAATTAATTGATGATTATTAAATCTTTCTATTAAATATTTTAATATATTTTCTAGCCTTTCATCATCATAATATGCAAAAGCCTCATCTAGAATTATTGGCATTTTTTCTTTAGAAATTTCTTCTACCATAGACATTCTTAAGGATAAGTATAATTGGTCTATTGTACCTATGCTTAATTTTTCTGCTGATACATATTCTCCATTTTGCATTTCTATAATTAATCCATTTTCATCATTAATATTTACTTTACTGTATTTATCATTTGTTATGTTCTTTATAGTTTGTGATAGGTTTTCTGTAAATTTCGGAGTAATATTAATTTTCATTTTTTCATATGCTTTTTCCAAAAATTCCTTTGCTAAATTGATTTCGTAATTTTTTTGTTCTATTTCTTTTAGTTGTTCACTTAAATTTTCATGCTCCTCTTGTAGTGTTATTAATTCTTCCAACTGACTTGATATTCCTTTTTCTTCTATTTCTAGAGTATTTAACTTTATTTTTCCTTCATTTATTTCATTTGTTATTTGTTCTAAATCATTTTTGCTATTTTCTATATCATATAGTTCTATATTATATTTATTTTTTATATGCTCTTTTTCTGCTTTTAGCTCATTTTCTTCAGTTTTAATTTCTTCTTCTATTACTTCTTTTTCCTTTTCTAAAAGCTCTATTTTAGTATTTATTAAATCTGTATTATTTTTTATAACCTCTTTTTTTCTCTTTTCTTTTTGTGCCTTTGCTAAGTAATATATTACTATTTCTGCACCTACTAATATTAATGTTGTATATGTAATAAATTTATTTTTGATTATCACTATATTGGCAATTAACAAACTTATTAATACAAGAAATATAATAATAAATAATTTATTATTTGTCTTGTTATTTTTATTTTCTTGTATTAATTTATTTTTTTCATTTATTAATTCTTGTATTCTACTCTCTTTTTCTTCTTTTATGTTTCTTTTATAATTAGCTTTTTCGGTTTCTATTATAATTTTTCCATTTAATTCACTTATTTGCTTAATTAGTTCTTTTCTTTGTTCTTGCTCTTGTATTTTATTTTTTAATTTTATTTTGTTTTGTTCTATTATAGATTTATTTTCCTTATACAGGTTTAACTTTCCTAAAATCTGTTCTATATTTTTTATTTTATTTTTTAATATATTTATTGGCTTTCCTTGCGTTCTTTCCGTTCCGACTTCATCTAGTTGTTTTTTATTTAATCTGTCTTTGGCTTTATTATATGACATATTAGAATTACCTGTACCTGCTATATTGGCTATTTTTTGTATTAATATATTTTGTCTCTGCTCACTTAATTTTACCTCCAGCTGTTCAGCCATTATTGTTGAAGTAAATATATTCTCATCTATGCCTACTTGTTCAAAGAAGAATTGTGACCCTTCTTTTTTGTCTATATTAAACTGGTTTGTTACATCTTCAAGTTTAGCATTATATATTTTGGGATTTTTTTTATTAAAATCTCTAAAAATTTCAAATTGTTCACCGTTATCTAATGTATATTTTATTTTCCCTGAAAATTCTTCCCCACTCCAAGGTTTATATTTATCATAATCTGAAATTTCTTTTCCATTTTTATTCCTAGAAATACCATAAAAAGCAGTTTTTATATATGTTAATAGGGTAGACTTACCACTTTCGTTTTTTCCGTGAATAATGTTTATTTTATCACTTAAATTAATCTCTTTATTTTTTAAAGTTCCAAAGGCATTTATTTTTATTTCTTCTACTTTCAAATTTTTTCTCCTTTATTTTTCTAAAATATCTAAGCCTATTTCTAATACATTTTCTAAAGTACTTTTATCTATTTCTCCTTTTTCTATTTCTTGTAATATTTCCTTTACAAATAAACCTTTTAAATTATTTTCTTTAGATAATGCTTCTACATTGATATCTGGTTTGGTATTATCTTTTATTTTTACAATATTTGTATTTAAATTCATTTTATATAAATCATATATATTAATTTCAAATTTTCTTTTGCCTATTAATATAATTTTATATAAACAATTTTCCTCTAATTGTAAATTATTTAATTGTTCTATTAGTGCTTCTTTATCACTGATTTCTGTGATATCTACGCTTATTTCTTTTAATTCTTTATTATCTATTGGTATAAATTCTAATTCTACTTTTTCTTTTTCTATATTTCCCACTATCATACCATGTTGTCCTAATTCGTCAAATCCTAATGAAATAGTAGACCCCGGGTATACTATTCTTTGGTTTTCTTCTGAATTATAATCTAATTTATGAATATGTCCCAATGCAATATAATCAAAACCTAATTGCTTTAATTCACTTTTTTTCATAGGATTATATTGTACATTTTCAATTGAACCATCTATTGTTCCATGTAGTAATAGAATATTTAATTTATTTTTATTTTTTATTTTTATTTCGCTTATTTTCATACCTTTACAATAAAAATCTGTAAATGCAAATCCATAAACATCAACTTCTTCTCCTTCATATATCTGCATATTAGGCGAAAATATTATTACATTTTTTGTCCATGCAAATGTATTATAAAAGGAATTGTTTAAATATGGATCATGATTACCAGGAGAAATGAATATTTTTGTGTTTGGAATTTCTTTAAATAAATTATTTATATATTCGATAGTTGTTTTCCTTATATGTTCATTTTCATACAAGTCTCCTGCTATGAATAAATACTTTATATTATTTTCTTTTATATAGTTTATTACTTTTTTTAGTGCTTTTCTTTGTTCCATTCTACGTATTTCACCCAAATTAGTTCTACTATTTAAAACTACAAATGGTGCATCAAAGTGCATATCTGCAATGTGTACAAATCTCATATTTCCTCCTTTTTTTAAAGCAATTGTACCGTATATTTGTTCACTTGTCAAGTTAATATAAGAATAGTAGATTTTTCCTATACAATAAGAAAAGCATTCTTTTTTATAGAATACCTTTTCTTAGTTTTTTATTTTAATTTGTTTTGTTTGCTACATTTTCTGTACCAAATAACTCATCAAATTTAGCTTCTAATTCTTTCTGAATATCATATGCAAATTCTTCATCATCGGGTAACATTGGTGCATCTGCAATATTCTGTGTATTTGCTGTTTTTGTTTCAGTTTTTATTTCTTCTTTATTTTTATTGTTATCTTGATTTGCATCGTCTGCAAATAAGTCATCTAACGAATCTACTTTTAAATCTTTTGCTTTATTTTCCTCTTCTGCTACGTATGGATTATTAGGATTAAATTTTCTCCATTCTCCTCTGTTTCCAACATCAAATTCTAGATGGTTAAGCCTATATTCATTTAATTTTTTTATCATAGGTGTTTCAAAATAATAATATTTTTTAGCTTTTATTGGCTTTAAGCCTTTTTCATATATAATACATAAATCATTATCCATTCTTCTTAATTCATCTGGTGTCATAAGAGCTCTTGCCATTATTTGATCTGAATTACTATATCCTTGTCTATTCATCATCTTATCTCTATTTACCGATATATTATCTCTTGTTATAGTTTTTTCACCTAATGCTTTAGAAAAATATTCTACTGTTTTAAAAGAGTTACTTCCTAAAAATACATGTGTATCGCAGTTACCCATAATAGTTTCATGAGATTTTTCATAAACTGCTTCTAATTGATCCAAGTTTTGCAATATAACACTAAATGAAATTCCCCTACTTCTACTTGTTGATATTTTTTTATCAAAGTCTGGTATTTGTCCAATATTCGCAAACTCATCTAATATAAAAAATGCTGGTACTTTTAATCTTCCTCCATTTTTGTCTGCAAAGTCATATAATTGTTGAATCATTTGTGAAAAGAATATTGTAAGTAAAAAGTCATATGCTTTGTGTGTATCTGAAGATATTACATATACTGCTGTTTTTCTTGTTCCTATTGTTTCAAAATTTATAGTATCTGTTGAAGTTACTTCTGCAATCTCTTTTGAGTCAAATTTACCTAATTTAGATTGTAATGAACTTAATATTGAACCATATGTTTTTTCAGGAGCAATTTCTATAGATTTATAGTACATTCTCGCTGGATGATCATATGGTAACTGATTTATTAAATCTGTAAGTAAGTTACTACCTCCATTTGCGTTTGCTGCTCTTACTAATTCTGAACAGCTTGCTAAGTTTTGCTCTTCTTCTGGTCTTACTGCCATTAAATAGTATATAAGTGCTTTTAATAGCATTTCTGCCATATCATCCCAATATGGATCTGACTTATTACCTTCTGCTTGTTGTCCTTTTACTATTGTATTAGCAATAACATCTACATCTATCTCACTAGCTATATGCATTAGGGGATTATATCCATCACTGTTTGCTGGATTTACTAGGTTAAGCACTTTTATTTCATATCCATTTTTTTGCAAATATCCTGCTGTTTTATCGTACAATTCACCTTTTGGATCTGTAAATATATATGACCCTAACATTTGATATGCATTAGGTATAGAGTATGAAGCTGATTTACCAGAACCAGAACCGTCCAACTACCAAGACATTTACGTTTCCTCTTTTATCTATTGGTAAATAATTATCTTGTGCAAGTATTATGCCTTTGTTTTTACTTAGAATTTTATATTGTTCTCCACCTTCGCTCCAATCACTAGAGCCGTGTTCAATATCTGTATATTCGTGTTTTGGTCTCGCTTTAATTATACCTATTATTACAAATGCTAAATAAATTACTGAAAATATTTGCCAAGTTTTCCAGAAAGTTGGTCCATGTCCTTCTGAAAAAACTTTTACCAATGTTGATATATTTGTTATTGCTGGACCTATTTCAGTTAAAAATTGATTTAAATCAAATTTGTTATTTATCATAGATCTAGCTACAGCATATGAAATAGGCGAAACTAGTACTATGGTTATAATTACCCATAGTACTAGTGCAATAATTAAACTTGTTTTACTTTTCTTTAATGCCTTATTTAATTTATATCCCATATCAAATCACCTTTTCTTTGGTTTTATTTTTCTTGTCCATCTCTTCCTTTTAATTCAGCAACTACCTGTCCATCTTTTCTATATATTGTAGAATTTCTTTTTTCTCCTGTTTCTACATGTATAACTAAACACTCATCAACCGATGGTTCCTTAAAATTTCCTACTCCTTTAGTTTTAATTTTATTTTCTTCCATGTCTGCAGAAACTACATTAATTTGTACATTTGTACTCATTACTTTACCTCCTATACATCACTTTTGTCTTCTCTTATTTCAAATGCAAAATATGATTTATATGGTTTTAATTTGCATTTACCTTTTACCTCATTTGTTTCTTTATCAAAATATAAAACTGGTTTAATTTCTTCTGTTGTTTCTGGATCGATTATTGATATTGGTCTTTTTAAGTTTGGTGTATATTTAAATTCTCTATATTCTGTTTCTTTTTCAGAATATAAAGTGTTAAATTTTATTGGTAAAGGTTTTTTAGAAATACTTAATTTATCTCCTTCTAAAATTCCCATATTAACTATAACTTTTTCTTTACCAAAAGATAAAATTACTAATTTTTCGGTTTCTTTTGGTTCTTCAACAAAAAATGTTTTTTTCTTTAAATCTCCTCTTAATTCTTCTGCAACATCTAATCTTTCTACTGTAAATTTAGGAGCATTTTCTGAAATTTCTTTTTCTGTTTGGTTTACTTTATATATTACTGTATTTACTCCTTGTGGATCTGTAATACTAAAGTATTTACCTTTTATAGCATCCATTTTTTTCTTCCTTTCCTATAATCTACTGATAGGCTTATTTTCTTTTGTTACATTACTCATTTATCATTATACTACAGTTCTTGTATTATGTCAATATATTCCTTAAGCCTCTCTTGGATTATATTTTGATATTTTATTAAATTGCTCAAATAATTGTTTTTCTTCTTCACTCATCTTTTTAGGAATCATTATTTTTACTTCTGCAATCAAGTCTCCTCTTCCGCCTTTTCCGTCTTTGTACCCTTTATTTGGAATTCTTACTTTTTCTCCACTTTCTGTACCTTGTGGTATACAAAGTGAAAGCGTTTCATCAATTGAATCTACTGAAATTCTTGTGCCAAGTGCAGCCTCCCATGGTGTAATTTTTAAATCTGTATATATATCTAAGCCTTTTAATTTGTAGTTTTTTCCATCTTGGATATTTATTTTTATAAACAAATCTCCATTTTTACCACCATTGCTTCCTTCTTTACCTTGTCCCAAAAGTCTTACTTTTTCACTATTTCTTATTCCTGCTGGAATTGCAACTGCAAAAGTTTTCATTTTTCCTTCTACTGTTCTAAGTGATATTTTCTTTTCTGCACCATAAAATGCTTCTTCTATATTAACATTTATTTCTGTTTCTATGTTTTCTCCTTTTATTGGCACCTTGTTGTTTTTTATGCTTTTCTGTTCTACTTGGTTTTGACTCTCTCCAAAAAACATATTAAAAAATTCACTAAAAGCTGAGCCTTTTTCCCTTTTGCTCTCTTCATATTTTTTTTGTTTTTTCCCTATATGCGAATTCCACATTCTATCATATTTTTTTCTGGAAGCCATATTAGATAAAACTTTATATGCTTCATTTATATCTTTAAATCTCTCTTCTGAAAATTTATTGTCTGAATTTATGTCTGGGTGATACTTTTTTGCTTGTTCTCTATAAGCTTGTTTTATTTCTTCATTAGTTGCTTTGGATGTGCTTAATCCAAGTATTTTGTAATAATCTTTAAAAATCATTTTATGTCCTCCCAAAACAATTATGTTACTATTATATCATAACCTTTTTAGGAAATAAATAGTTTTGCCCTAAAAATATGTGAAGTCATTCCATGCTCTTTCTCATTTCTAACTTCTATTTATCAAATTCGAATAAATCTCCTAGAGGTTGGGCTTCATTTACTCTTTTTATAGTTTCTGCAAAAAGAGGAGCTATAGATAATATTTTCATTTTTTTTATTCTTTTTTCTTCTGGAATTGGTACTGTATTTGTTGTTACAAATTCTTTTATTGGAGATTTTTCTATTCTTTCTATTGCTGGTCCACACAAAATACCATGAGTACATGCAGCATATATTTCTTTTGTGCCATGCGTTTCTAGTATTTTAGCTGCCTCTACCATTGTCCCTGCTGTGCTTACTTCATCATCAAATATAAGGGCTACTTTCCCTTTTACATCTCCTATTATATTTGTTGCCTCTGCATTATCGTCATTTCCTTTTCTTCTTTTATCTATTAATGCCATTGGGCATTTAAAATATTCCGAATATTTATAAGCCTTTTTTGAACTTCCCGCATCTGTTGCAACAACCACTATGTCTTTTAAGTTTTTGCTTTCAAAGTAAGTTTGTAATAAATGTTGTCCTGTTATTCTATCACAAGGTATATTAAAATATGCTTGTATCGCTGGATTGTGCAAATCACAAGTAATTACTCTATTTACACCTGATGCCTCTAATAATTCCGCTATTAATCTTGCAGTTACTGGTATTCGTGGCTGATCTTTTTTATCAGATCTTGAATAAATATAATATGGAAGTACTACATTTATTCTTCCGGCTGATGCACGTTTTGCTGCATCTACTGCTATTAATAATTCCATTATTCTTTCATTTACTGGTGGCTGTGTTGTTTGGATTAAATAAACATCTTGTTCTCTTACGGTTTCTTTAAATTGTACAAAATTGTTGTCGTTTTTAAATTTATAAGATTCCATTTCTCCTACTGGTAAATCTAAGCAATTACAAATCTCCTTTGTGAATTCTTCTGCTGATGGACAAGCAAAAATTTTAATATTTTTCATATTATACCTCCATTTAAATATATAATAAAAAGGCAAAGTGCCAGTTAGGAAGCATCTTCCCAAACTGTCACTTCACCATTTTTTAAGCTTTTTTGTACATCAATTACTCTTTGGTTTTCTGACCCTCTCCAGCTTAATGTTGGATTGTGTAATTCATCTGCATATTGACCATCTACTAAGACATCTATGTATTTTAAAACTTCTTTGTCTTTTAAATCTTTATCAAATTGAAATCCTGTCCAAGCCCACAAATTCTTATTAGGGAACTTTTCTTTAAAAGTTTTTGCTAATTTTGTAGTTCCTTCTATATTCTTTGGGTGCATTGGTTCTCCTCCCAAAATTGATAATCCCTCTACATTTTCATTTTCACAAAGCTCCATTACCCTATTTATAGTATCATCAGTAAATTCTTTTCCTCCATTAAAGTCATGTGTCTCTGGATTAAAACAATTTTTGCAGTTAAAAGCACATCCTTGCATGAATATAGATACTCTTACCCCTGGTCCATCTGATATATCCATTTTTCTAATTTTGTTATATTTCATAGTTTTACCATCATCCTTTTATTATTGACCTATTATTCGTCGTCTTTGTTATCAATATGTAATACTCTTTCCTTAATTTCTTGTGTTCTTCCTTTGTTCCAGAATTGGCTTCCTATATATCCGCAAGTTCTCCTTGCAACATTTAAAGTATTATGGTCTCTATTTCCGCAATTTGGACAATACCATTCTAAATTATCATCTATTAGAATTTCCCCATCAAATCCACATTTTTGGCAATAATCTGATTTTGTGTTTAATTCTGCATACATAATATTATCATATATAAATTGAATGACTTGTAATACAATCTCTAAATTGTTTTGTAAATTAGGTGTTTCTATATAAGATATTGCTCCACCAGGACTTAATTTTTGGAATTTACTTTCTAATTTTAATTTTGAAAAGGCATCTATATCTTCAAATACAGGTACATGATAAGAGTTTGTTATATATCCTCTGTCCGTAATACCCTCTACTACTCCAAATCTCTTTTTTAGGCATTTTGCAAATTTATAAGTTGTAGATTCTATTGGAGTTCCATATACACTATAATCTATTTGTTCTGCTTCTTTCCATTCTTTACATTTATCATTTAATTTTTGCATTACTTTTAATGCAAATTCTTCTCCAACTCCATTATCAGTATGGCTATGCCCTGTCATATATTTTACACATTCATATAATCCCGCATAACCTAATGATATTGTTGAATATCCATTGTGCAACAATTTGTCAATACTTTCACCTTTTTTTAGTCTTGCAAGTGCTCCATGTTGCCATAAAATTGGTGCTACATCACTTGTTACTTTGCTTAACCTTTCATATCTAATCCTTAATGCCTTATGACATAATTCTAATCTTTCCTCATATATTTTCCAGAATTTATCCTCATCTTGATTTGATGATAAGGCTACATCTACTAAGTTTATTGTTACAACTCCCTGATTAAATCTTCCGTAGTATTTTGGTTTATTAGTTTCTGGATCAACATATGGTGTTAAGAAAGAGCGACATCCCATACATGGATAACAGTTTCCATTTCCATTTTTATCTATTTTATATTCCTTCATTTTTTTCTCTGAAATATAGTCTGGCACTAGTCTTTTAGCAGTACATTTTGCTGCAAGTTCTGTTAAATACCAATATTGGCTTTCTTTGTGAATATTATCTTCTTCCAATACATAAAGCAATTTAGGGAAAGCTGGTGTAATGTATACCCCTTTTTCATTTTTAAATCCTTCTATTCTTTGCTTTAAAAATTCTTCTATTATCATTGCTAATTCTTTTTTGTATTCTGTTGTTTCTCCTAAATACATACAAACTGACAAAAATGGTGCTTGTCCATTAGTATTAGTCATTGAATTAACTTGATAATTAAAAGTTTGTACCCCATCTTCTATTTCTTTTTTTGTATCTTGTTGAGCATATTCTTTACATTGCTTTTCTGATAAACCTCTTTGTTGGTATTTTTTATAATATCTTTCATAACTGCTTCTTACAAATGGAGCTAAATGTGTTAAAGATACTGTTGCCCCACCATATGTTGAAGATGTAACTCCTAAAATAATTTGTGTAGCAATTGTCATTGCAGTTAAAAATCTATGTGGCTTTTCTATCATAACACCATTCATAATTGTACCATTTTGTAACATATCTTCTAAGTTTATTAACTCACAATTTGTTAATGCATTTTGAGCAAAATAATCTGCATCGTGGAAATGAATAATTCCCTCATCATGTGCTTTTACAACATCCTCTGGCAACAAAAATCTTCTAGTTATGTCTGTGCTGGTAATTCCTGCTAAGTAATCTCTTTGCGTTGTTACTACTTGTGCATTCTTATTTGAATTTTCGTTATTCCAATATTCACTTTCACCCTCTATTAATTCCTTTATTGATTGATCTGTTGTATTTGCCTTTCTTACTAGGGCTCTAGTATAACGATAAGTAATATACTTTTTGGCTAATGAATATTTTCCAAAAGCCATTAATTGTTCTTCTATAATGTCTTGAATATCTTCTACAAGAATTCTTTTTTTGTCTAATTCCTCTATGTAATTTATAATTTCATTAATTTCATCTTTAGAAGCTCTCTCTTTTGGCTTTACTTCTTTATTAGCTTTTTCAATAGCTATTCTAATTTTAGATTTATCAAAATCTACTATTTTGCCATCTCTTTTTATTACTTGCATTTTTATTCCTCCTTATATATTAGTTTTTATATATTTAACTCTGTTTTGCAGAGGATTTCTTTCGTTTTTATATTATTTTTCCTTTGTTTTTCTTTCTACTGATTATCTAATTTATTCTTATATTATATTATCTTTTTTATAATGTCAAACGTTTAAGTCTTATGTAACATCTATTTCTTTTCCCTTATTTAACTACCTTCTCTAGACTTTTTCCATATATTAGTAAGCATTATTTTTACTATTCTTTCTAAAAAATCCTTTATTTTTCTATCTTTTAACGCTTTATTACAGTTTTGTTACATTTTTATTACATTTTTATTACTCATGTTCGTATTCAAAGTCAAATTCGCTCCCTTGACATAGGCTATTTATTTTTCAATTCAAATTAAGATAACTATGGCAAGAATATATGCTATATTGAATTCTCTACTATTTTTAAAAATTTTAATGATATATCCTTTAATAGTTAATATTTTTCTACTTTTGTCATATCTTTTTATAGGTGATTATATGATTAATTCAAAATATGATAGAATTAATGCTTTAAATTATGCTAGAACTTGGGCTTTAAAGCGAAACCCTAAATATTATAATTATGATAATATTGGAGGAGATTGTACTAATTTTGTATCACAATGCATATATGAAGGTTCTAAAGTAATGAATCATGCTGAAACTTTTGGTTGGTATTATTATTCTGCAAATAAAAAAAGTCCTTCATGGACAGGTGTTGAATACTTATTTAATTTTTTAACAAAAAACAGTGGAATTGGTCCTTATGGTAATGTTTGCTCTAAAGAAGATATAGAACAAGGTGACATCATACAATTAAGTTTTGATGGGAACAATTTTGCTCATAGTTTATTCGTTGTAGATAAAGTATTATCAAATATTTGGATTGCAACACATACTTTTGATGCTTATTATAAAAACTTAAATGATTACAATTATCAGAAAATTAGATTTCTGCACATAGATGGTATTAGAAAACTTTCTTAATGAGTATCCAAATTGAGCACTCTTCCCAATTCAAAGCTATCTCTAATTGGGAAAAATTGTGTTTTTTATGTGATGTATATAGTTTTTGTCTGCTATATATACTTCTATTATATCTATTCTTATGTATTCATTTTCTAATTTATTTATATATATGTAATATTCTATTGCCTTTTGTAAGTGCTTTTTCTTTATTTCATTTACTGCGTCAACTGGTTCGCCATATTCTTTATTTGTTCTTGTTTTTACTTCCACAAATACATATTCTTCTTTGTCTTTTGCTATTATATCGATTTCTCCTTGTTTACAGTTAAAATTCCTATCTAATATTTCGTAACTTATACTTTTCAAATAGTTTGATGCAATTTCTTCTCCTATTATTCCTATTCTTTGTTTTATATACATTATTCCCCCTGTATTTTTACAAATTTATTTCCAGCTAAGCTTTTGATATATCCTTCTATCTCCATTAATGATAATAAGCTACTAGTTTTGGATATACTTAAACCCGTCTTTCTACTTATTTCATTTAAGTCTGTTGGTGTTTTCTTTATATAATTGTATATTTCTTCATACTCTTTTGGTATTTCATTTTTTTCTGGGATATCTTCATATAAAACATACATATCTAAGATATCTTCTGCAGATGTTACCAATAAGGCACCTTGTTTTATTAATCTATTTGTTCCCACTCCTTGTTTGCTATCAATGTTACTTGGTATACAAAACAACATTTTTTGTTCTTCTATGGTATATTTTGCTGTTATGCTACTTCCACTTCTGTATTCCGCTTCTACTACCAAAGTGCCCATAGATATTCCACTAATAATTCGGTTTCTTTTAGGAAATGTATTCAAATCGGCCTTTCTACCCGGCTCATATTCGCTAACTATACATCCTCCATTTTCTAATATTTGATTATATAATTCTATATTTTCTTCTGGATATATATTATTAAATCCACATCCTATTACTGCTATTGTTCTTCCAATTTCAGACATAGACCCCAAGTGTGCAGCTGCATCTATTCCTACGGCTAAGCCACTTACTATACAAATATTGTTTTTAGAAAGCTCTTCTGCAAATTTGAATGCATGTTTTCTACCATATTCCGTACAATTTCGAGAACCTACTATTGCTATTGAATTTTTGTTTAATAAACTATAATCACCTTCTACATATAACTTTTCTGGTGATTTTTTTGTTTTTAATAATCTTTGCGGATATTCTTTATCTATCTTTTTAATTATTTTAATATTTATCACTCCATATATTATTTATTTTTTCTTGCGGATTATCAAAGATTCAAACTAATACAAATTTAATAAATAGATTAATTTTTCCAATATTTTTTGTCTAAATTCCTATATTGTATTGCTTCTGCTATGTGTTCTTTTTGAATGTTTTCCTTTTCTGACAAATCTGCTATTGTTCTTGCTACTTTTAATATTCTTACATGTGCTCTTGCACTTAAATGTAGCTTGTCAAATGCATACTGTAATATTTTTTTACTTTCTGAATCTAATTTACAATATTTTTCTACTAATTTAGGAGTCAGTTGTGAATTTGAATAAATTTTATCATCTTTATATCTTTCTAATTGTATTTTTCTTGCACTATTAACTCTGGCTTTTATTTCTTCAGATGTTTCTATTTCATTATTTTCAACCTGTAATTTTTCATATTTTACAGGTGTAACTTCTATTTGAATATCTATTCTATCTAATAATGGACCACTTATTCTTCCCATATACTTATTTATGGCTTGTTCACTGCAGTTACATTCTTTGTCTGATGCGCCATAAAATCCGCAAGGGCATGGGTTCATAGAAGCAACAAACATAAAATCACATGGATATGTTAATGTGGCATTTACTCTACTTATTGTAACAATATTGTCTTCTAACGGCGCTCTTAACACTTCTAAAGTATTCTTATTAAATTCTGGCAGTTCATCTAAAAACAATATTCCATAATGTGCCAAACTTATTTCTCCTGGTTTTGGGATTTTTCCTCCACCTATTAATGAAATTGGCGAAATTGTATGATGCGGAGCCCTAAAGGGTCTTGTTGTTATTAATGGACATTTTTGTGTCAGCTTCCCACTTATACTATGTATCTTTGTTATTTCTAAAGCTTCTTCAAAAGTTAAATCTGGTAATATTGATGGTATTCTTCTTGCAAGCATAGTTTTGCCAGACCCTGGAGAACCGTATTAAAAGCACATTGTGTCCTCCAGCAGCCGCTATTTCTAAAGCTCTTTTTACATTTTCCTGCCCTTTTACATCTGAAAAGTCAAATGAATATTTATTATTTTCATTTAATATAATTTCTGCATCTATCTTCTCCTCTATTATTTCTATTTCTTCATTTAAATACATTACGATTTCTTTTAAATCATTTATGCCTATTACTTCTATTCCTTTTACAATTGTTGCTTCTTTTACATTCTCTTTTGGAAGTATTATTCTTTTAATATTTAGTTTTTTAGCTTCTATGCATAATGGTAAAATTCCATTTACCTTCATAAGTTTACCATCTAATGATAGCTCTCCTATAAATATCGTATCTTCTACTTTTTGTGGTTTTATTGTTTCCATACTTAGCAATATTCCTACTGCTATTGGCAAATCAAAATATGGACCTTCTTTTTTTATTTCCGCAGGTGCTAAATTTACAATAATTTTACTACTTCTTAATTCAAACCCAGAATTTTTTATTGCTGTTCTTACTCTTTCTTTTGATTCTCTTATACTTGTATCTGGCAATCCCACTGTCTCCCATCCGTGGCATACCTTTAGAAACATCAACTTGCACGTTAATAAGACACCCATCTAAACCATATAGTGCCATACTTTTTACTATTGATAACATTTTTTACCTCTTTTTGATTTTTATTTAGAATTAAATTATTTGAAGAAAAAACAGAGGTTAGTGTTAAAAAGCTTTTAACCTCTATCCTCTGTCAATTTTATATTTTTTATTTTATTTTGCAATACCTTCGACAAAAATAGTTATTTACTTTACATTTTTCTTATTTTTTGACAAATTTCTATTTTACTGGTACTCCTGTATACTCTTGTGCTTTTTCTTCTCCATTTAATACTCTTAATACCCCATTTGATAGAGCTTGCATTTCTTCTTCTCCTGGAATAATTACAACTTTTCCTATAAAAGATATATACTCTTTTAATGTTTTTATAAAATATTCATCATATGCCATTCCACCTGTTAGTATTATGGCATCTACTTTTCCTTTTAGTACCACACTTTGTGCTCCTATTTCCTTTGCTACCTGATAGATCATTGCATCATAAACTAATTTTGCATATTCATTTCCTTCTGCTATCATTTTTACTACATCTCTTGCGTCACTTGTTCCTAAATGTGATACTAGTCCTCCTTTTTTAGTAATTAGTTCTTTAAGTTCTTCTTCACTATATTTACCTGAAAAGCACATTTCTATTAAATCTGTTGCAGGAACTTTTCCACTTCTTGTTGGTGCAAATGGCCCATCTCCGTTTAAAGCATTGTTTACCTCTATAATTTTTCCATTTTTATGTGCTCCAACAGAAATTCCGCCACCTAAATGTGCTACAATTAAATTTAATTCATCATATTTTTTTCCTATGCTATTAGCATATTGATGTGCTACTTCTTTTTGATTTAACGCATGGAATATACTTTGATTGTATATTCCTTTTATTCCAGTAACTCTTGATATTTCTTGTTTTTCATCTACAGTTACAGGATTTACAACATATGCTTTTTTATTATTTATTTTTGCTAAATTATATGCTATTTGTGCTCCTAATACAGATGCATGTTTCATTGTATAGCCTATTTGTGCATGATGTAATAATATATCATTTATCTCATATGTTCCTCCAGCTACTGATACAAGTCCTCCTCCTCTTCCAGAAAATGCATCTATCGTTTCTAGAGGTATGTTATTTTTGTTTAGTGCTTCAATTACCATCTCTGTTCTATATGGTAGTTGCTCTGATATTTCTTTAAATTGTGCTAACTTGTCTGCCTCATGTGTTAAGTTTTCCTTAAAAACCATCTTTTCATCGTCAAAAAGTGCTATTTTGGTAGATGTTGAACCTGGATTAATTGCTAATATCCTATACATATTATTCCTTCTTTCCATTTAATATTTTATATTATTTTTCCCTTTTAAAAATAATATCTTTCATATCTGTTTTTTCAAAGTTTACAGTTCCTTCTTCGGCAATATCTCCGCATGGCAATTCTAATGTTATCTCTGCTTTATATTTGTTTTTATTTATTGTTATTATGAAATCAAATGCAACTGTAAATTTAATATCGTCTGTAGTTTTTTCTATTTTTTTAATTAATGTACCATCATGTATAATTTGTTCATCTTCATCAGATTCGTACTTTCCTATATTTGTATTGCTAAATCTTATTGTTGCATTTCCACCTTGGTTTCCTATTTCTAATATTTTTGAATTGCTACGTGCTCCACCTTTATATTTTAATCTTTCATCTACAATATAATCTTCTGAATAATCATATAACCTTCCTTCTGAGCTATTTGGCATATATGTTATTACTTCTCCTATTTTTGGTGCTTTTACAATTCTAATGTTTTCTATGCTAATACTCTCTATATACATTTGTTTCTCAGTTTTAAATTCCTCATTTTTGTCTATATAAAAGTATATATCATTGTTTTGAAATATATTAAAATTCCATTTTTTATTTGTTTTTTCCTGCTCCACACCTTCTGCTGTACTAACAATTATAATTTTAGATAATTTAAAAGGCATATTTTGTTCCCCTTCTACTTCATATTTTATCATTATAATTGCAATTACTATTAATATTAAAATTAATACAGTTACAGCCAAATAGAATTTTATAGTTTGCTTTTTTTTATCTGTTTCCATGTATCCTCCTCGCATGAAAAATTTGGCGGAGTGGGTGGGATTCGAACCCACGTGCCTGTTTTCGCAGACTAACTGATTTCGAATCAGCCTCGTTATGACCACTTCGATACCACTCCACAATATTTACTTTTTATTTCTTAAATTTTTAAAAAAATCCTTTAAAATTTTTTCACATTTTTCTTGCACTATTCCTGTTTCTATTTCTACTTTATGGTTAAATGTATAATCACCTAATAAATTTAGAACTGAACCACAAGCACCTGTCTTTTTATCCATTGTACCTATATATACCTTTTTAATTCGGGCTTGTATTAATGCTCCTGCACACATTGCACATGGTTCTAGTGTAACATACATTTCACAATCTTGCAATCTCCAAGCATTCAATTTTTTACTTGCTTTTTTTATAGCTATAATTTCTGCATGTTGTGTTGTATCTTTTTTTTCCTCTTTTCTATTGTATGCTCTTGCTATAATTTTTCCATCTCTTACTATTATAGCCCCTACTGGTATTTCTTCTTTGTTATATGCTTTTTTAGCTTGTTTTAATGCTTCTAGCATAAATTTTTCTTTTTCTAACATCCTAGCTCCTAACTTTTTTAATATATTCTTCAATTAATGGTGCCAAAGGGGACGGGGAATTTTGGCACAAATTTATGTTAGTGTCAGAGACTCTGCCCTTTGACACACTGTACCATAAAACTTTGTATTTTACAATAGATAAATAGCAATATCTCCATTTATATTACCTCCAGTATAAATAAAAGATTATGGCTACTTAATTTAATTATTCAGTATTTTTTTAAGAAAATTTCATGGACCTATTTTTTTGTTAGTCCATTGTAATTATTAACTATTCTTTCTAATAATTCTTCTTTAATTTCTCTTCCACAATCTTACTTCCTTATATAAAACTATATGTAGTAATAAAATGCTCGTCCTGTATTGTCAAGTATTTTATCAATATTTTCATATTTTTTATCTTAGGAACTGAAAAAAAGGAATAGTTTTTTACTACTCCTTTGGTGCGCCATAGAGGAGTCGAACCTCCGACCATCAGATTAAGAGTCTGCTGCTCTACCAACTGAGCTAATGGCGCATATTTTTCTTGACAAATTTAAAACAATTATTATTATAATGCTGTGTTTTAAATTTGTCAAGATAAACACAATAATTTAAGTTACGCTTTCTTGATTTATATCACTTTCTTCTGAGTTTATATCTGTTTCTTGAGGTTTATCCTTCTCTTCTTCTCCACTATTTACGGGAACTATAACTTCTGGTTTTGCTATCTTTTTTGTTCCTCTTATTACGATTCTGTCCATAGGATCATATGTGTCTCTTGATACTAATGTTTGTGATATTACTTTTCCATTTAGCTTTAATATTTTATATGTTTCGCTATTGCATCCATCAAATCCACTTTCTTCAACAATTTCTTTTCCCTCTTCTAATGTTGCATCATTTTTATATTTTGTAGTACGATATATATATGAAGTTATTTTTGATTGAATTATTACCTCATATTCTGTTTCTTCTTTGATTCCATATATTTGTGCTGTTGTAATCCCATCTTTAGCTACGGTCTCTATTTTTATTGGATAGTTCCTATTATTTTTAAATTGAAAATCTACTGTTCCCCAATTAACTGTTGCATCTCTACCTGCTGCCACATAAGAAGTTTCAAAACAGTGGTTACTTCTATCTGTAACTTCTAAATTTGCCAATAACACTGCATTATATAATGTAGAAGATATTTGGCATATCCCCCCACCGACATCTTGTACAACCTTTCCTCCTGCATATGCACCTGCTGCTTTATATCCAGCACTAATTGTTCTTTCACCAACCGTTTGATTATATGAAAATGTTTCGCCTGGCATAAGTATAGTTCCATTAATTGCTTTTGCAGCTAATTCTAAATTATTACTTCTATTATAATTGCCTGCATTATATCTTGTTGTATATGTAGATAATTGATCTGGAAATGCTTTTTCTCCTAGATCAGCTAATGTTTTTTCAGGTATAGTTATTTTTAATGGTATTTCATATTCTTGCTTGTTTTCTTCAATAATTTTTTCCGCTTCTTCCATAGACATATCAAAGTCCACACCATTTACATGTGTATATACTTTAAATGGATTTTCCTCTATATATGCATCTTTAGGTTCTTTGTATATTTCTTTTCTTATTTTTTCTAAGTTTATAGGTTCTGGATCAGCCTCTTGCACAGGTAATTCTATGATATTCTCTTTTTTATTTATATCTTTAATTTGAGCATACAATATATTTTTAAATTTTTCGCTCTCTACTTTATTTCCTCTTTTTCCTCTTACTATTATAAGTTTTTTTCCTTCTATATAATAGCTGTTTTCTACTACTGCATTTGGCAACTTAGCTGATATTTCTTTTATTTTATTTTGTAAAACTTCCTCATCAATAATTAATTCTGGTTCAATATTTGTTTTGAACAGTTTAGTTAATAAAATTTTATAATTATTTACTACAATATTATCTGCTTTTCCAATATTGTAAGCTTTGTTGACAGCTTTATCTATATTAAATTTTATCCCAAATTGGCTTGTATTTACTACTGTTTCATAACTTCCGTGTTTTATTGTAATATCACTTGTTAATTTTTCATTTATTATATCATTTACTTTTTGTAAAGCTTCTTCTTTTGACATTTCAGAAACATCTATATTTAATATTGATATGCCTGATAAAATATTCGTATTTCTTATATTTAGTAATGCAAATATTATAGAAAATATTATTAGAGAACATATTATTAATGTTATCATTATAGCAATTGTTGCTTTTCTTTTACTTTCTTTTGCCTTCTCTCGTCTTGATTTTCTTGTCTCTTTTGTTTCTTTTTCTTCATAGCCTTCCTCTATATTTTTTAGTATTTCATTTTCGTTATTTATTTCTTCTACTATGGTTTTATTTTCTTCTATTTTTATTGCTTTATCTCCATGTTCTTCCATATTGTACCCCTTTATTTTTTATTTGCTTTAGTATATATTTATACTTTATCTTAAACATATATTACCATATAAATTATTTTTTTACAATATACTTTATTTAGTAAAAATTGTTATTTTTTCTGGACTTTTATATATATTTTTTATATAATGAAAAAAAATGGTAAAAAGAGTGATTTATAATGATTGGTGATATGATTGCTAAAGCAAGAAAAGAAAAAAATATGTCTAAAACACAACTTTCTAAACTTACTAAAATTGATATTGGTCATCTTACTCACATTGAAAAAGGTGAACGTATTCCTAGCCACAGAGCTTTAAAAAGTATTTGTAAAGCTTTAGATGTTCCTTATCAAACTTTTATGTTTATGTATGATAAAGCCACATATGATGAACAAGATTATTATAAAATTTTTAGACACATGACATATAATAGAGTTCTAGCTTTTGAAAATATAGCTGATTTTATAGAATGTCCTTCTAGTGCTTCCACTGCAGCAGTCGCTGTAAAAATGCCAGATAGTTCTATGGAACCAAAAATAAAAAAAGGAGATTATCTTTTTGTTGAATTAAATGCTCCATTAAGCAGTAATGATCTAGCTATAGTTCAAATTAGAGGTCAAATTTATGTACGAAAATTTGTAGTTAGAGCAGATAGATTAATTTTGAAATCGGATAACAAGGACTATAAATCTATAAATTTTTCGGAATATGATGACTTTAATATTATAGGTAAGGTTGTAGGTATCAAAAAAAATTAATTTTTTTATATTTTTTGTAGAAAATACTTGAATAATATTTTATTTAATAATATAATTTTGTTTGTAATATAAACAAGAGATGAATGAGGGAGATATAAAAATGGAATTAGTAAAAAATGTTTTTTTTAATACAGATAAATTAGTTGAAAACACTAAAGTTAAAATCTCATATGTTGGTGTTCTTTTTCAAGGCAATTCTGAGGAAGTTTATATTCATTACGGATTTGGCCCAAACTGGAACAATGTTAATGAAGTTAAAATGGAAAAAACCGAATTAGGATTTCAAGCTGAAATAGACTTATTATCAGGCGATACTTTAAATTTCTGTTTTAGAAATTCTAAAAATGAATGGGATAATAATAACAATGCTAATTATGTATTTCCTATTGAAAAAGTCGAATTAGCTTTAGTTGTCCAAGATAAAAATAATAATATTGCAGAAAGTAGAAGACTAAGGAAAACATATATATGGAGCAAAAAAATAAAGCTTACTATTTATAAAGTAATTACTTATTTGCCAAAATTAATTTCTGGAAATTATAAAAGAAAAATAGAAGAATAGAGCATTAATTTATATAAAATAAAAAACTGACATTTGTGTCAGTTTTTTTGATTGTCTTTTATATTACTATTCCACCATTTATAGAAATTACTTGACCTGTTGTATAATTATCCTCTATTAACCATTCTATACATTTAGATATATCTTCTGTTTGTCCTATCTTTCCCATTGGTATCTGTTCTATAAATTCCTTTCTTGCTTGTTCTGATATGTTTTTATTTATATCTGTATCTATAAATCCTGGTGCTACTGAATTTACCCTTATATTTGATAGACCTAATTCTTTTGCTAATGATTTTGTCAATCCATCTATCGCAGCTTTAGAAACCGAATAATGTACTTCGCAAGATGCTCCTGTTATTCCCCATATTGAAGAAATATTTATAATACACCCACTTTTGTTATTAATCATATTGGGTAATGCCTCTTGCGTACAATAAAATACTGAATTTAAGTTTGTATTAATCATCCTCGCCCAATCTTCGTCTGTTATTTCTGTAAATAGTTTTATTTGCGATATACCTGCATTATTTACTAAAACGTCTATTTGTTTGAATTTTTCTAATGCAAATTCAATTAACTTTTTTGCCTCTTGCCTTTTAGAAACATCTGCTTTAAATATTTCAATTTCTATTCCTTTTTCTTCTAACTCTTGTTTTACAGTTATTGCTTCTTTTTCTGATGTATTATAGTTTAAAATGACATTGTATCCTTTTTTTGCTAATGTTTTTACTATATTAGCACCTATCCCTCTTGAAGCTCCAGTAACTATTACCACTTTACTTTGCATACTTTCTTCTATCCTTCCTTCCAAAATTTTTATTAGCTCCTTTATACATACTAGTTAAAGAATGGCAATTAGGGCATAACAATATAAGATTTTCCTCTTTATTATTTTGATAATTACCATGTTTCTCCTTATAAAGCAAAAAGCTAGACAAGTTTATAACAAGTCTAACTTTAAGTATTGGAGCCACTTGTCCGATTTGAACGGACGACCTACTGATTACAAGTCAGTTGCTCTACCAGCTGAGCTAAAGTGGCATATTCAATTGGTGACCCCGACGGGAATCGAACCCATGTCTCCGCCGTGAAAGGGCGATGTCTTAACCGCTTGACCACGGGGCCTTTAAAAGTTCTCTAGGATTTAAGTTAAAGCTTAAATCCTAGTTTGGTGAGCCATCGCGGACTCGAACCGCGGACAACTTGATTAAAAGTCAAGTGCTCTACCACCTGAGCTAATGACCCAGATTTTAAGCTGTGCGCCTTTCGGGCTAACACAAGCTTAATTTTAACTTATTTTTTTAAATTTGTCAATACATATTTATAAATTTTGTGTTTTTTTGTAAATTTTTATGCATTTAGTTTTTCTAATAGTTCATCAACGTTAACTCCATGCACATCACATGCTTCTTCAATCGTCTCAGCTTGTGAAGCTGGGCAACCTAAGCAATGCATCCCTATACTTAATAATATTTCTGCCTTTTCTGGAGCTACCTCCATTATTTCTCCTATTTTTGTATCCTTGTTAAATTTCATATTTTTCCTTCCCTTCTTTTTATTTAAAAAATTATTTTTAGTAACAAATTACTATTGTACATAAAGCTTCCTATAAAAGACTTCTTTATACTTAAAATCAGTATGCTATTTGGCAACATTGGAGATAAGAAAGATATAATTGCAAGAATTATATAGATTATTATCAATGCTTCTAATAGTCCATAAATTATACCACCCAATTTATCAAATTGCTTTATTACTGGTAACTTTGTTATCCATTTTGTTATTAATTTTATTACTAATAATAAAATTTTTGCTATTATAAATATTGTTATCCAAACTCCTGCATTTATAATTAGAGTAGCTACTTTATTTGCGGTTGTATCTGCCACTTTATTTTTTACATCATTTGTTGCATCTTCCAATGTTTCATTTATATACTCTTGCACAACTGTTGGCATTGTAGTATCTTCTTCTGTCTTTTCTACTTCGTTTTTTTCCTCTTCCTGCTTTATTATAACACTTCTAATTGAATTCTCCAAATTTTCATCTATTTGAGTATTATTTATTATTAGAATTGAAACTGGTTTAAATAATATACATGCTACTATTATAGCTAATATAAAAGATATTATTTTTAACAGGCATCCTGTTAAACCTCTTTTATAACCTAACCCCACACATAGCAAAATTATTGCTACTATCACTAAGTCTACAATTAACATATATTTTCTCCTTTCTATAAATTTACTATTTCTATCTTATCTCTATATACAATTGCTGCTGCTCCTTCACATAGCACAACATCTTTTATTTCTTGTAATGATTTATATCTTTTAATTAGCCAGCCATTGGTATGAATAAATTCTACTTCTGAACCTATATTTATAGCTATTGTTTCGCCTCTACAATATATAGACTTTGCCACTCCTTCTATAGTATATATAATAGATTTACCACTTGTTATATTTTTTATTTCTATATTAGTATCAGCACTAAATAATCCCGAAGACTGCTCTGTTGCCTTTATGATATAATTTTCTAATTCTATATCTGCTTTTTTTGCATTTTCATCTAATTGCATAATATTTTCGTCAATTTCATTGTATATCATATGTATAGAACTGTCATACATACAAATCAATTTGTTTTTATCTTGATATTTTATATTTGTAACTAAATCATTAGAATTTGCAGCATATGTATATATAATTGCCTCTGCTGGCTCTTGCTTTGCTTTTTCTATTGATATTACTTTTATATTAGACTGTATTACTGTTCCTGTTGTATTTACTTCTGCAAAACTTAAATATTTATTGTCTTTTGATATACAAGAATCAATTGCATTTGTTGTTGACAGATATGTTTTAAACAACTCTTTCCCTTTTGGCTCATATGTTGCAATAACAGATTTATGAGTGGTTCCTTTTAATATTATGCTTACATATCCATTTGGATTAACATTTATTTTTGAAATATTTCCTTCTATTTCTTTCTCCCATAATATGTTGTTCTCGCAAATTAAATAAATTTTATTACTATCTTTTTCTCCTATTGCTAAATATCTTCCATTTGCGCTATATATTGGATTATTTATTTTTACCTCTAATTCACTTTCTATTTTTCCAGAAGGACTATATTGTTTCAACTTGTTTTCTGACAATATACTTATATATTTATAATTTTCTATAATGTTAACATTAGCTTCATAGCCTATATCTATTACTGTCGCATCTCCACCTGCTATATTTTTTCTAAATAAATACACATCTAAAAAATTTCTAAAAGGTTTATTAAAGCAATATATTATTGTAGAAATAATTACAATTAATAATATAACTACAGCTATAATTGTTATAATTAACTTTTTTTTATTTATTTTCTTCTTTTCTTCCATCTCTTTAGATTGAAACTCTATAATATTATTTTTCATATGTGCTCCTATTTTTAATAATTTCATTATATATTTTATATCAGTTTTTTTGTTTTTTTTCAATAGTTTTCATATAAATACAAAAACCATAACTGAATTTTAAAATTTTTATTGACATTTATTAAATCTCGTGGTATTATAATTATTGTTATGGTATTCGGGTTAGTAGCTCAGTTGGATAGAGCACAGGCCTTCTAAGCCTGGGGTCGGGGGTTCGAATCCCTCCTGGCTCACCAAAACAGTCTTATACGAACCCTGTATAAGAGATAATAGAAAAACATTACTAGTACAAAAACTGGTAATGTTTTTTATTGTATGTACCTACACTATAAATTGTAATTTATCTTTTACATATTTCTAATACTTTTTTCATAGTATTAGCAGTTCTTATTGTAATTTTATCGCTTATATTTGTACTTGCTGTTTTATTCCACCAATTTGATTTTCTATAATTTTTTAAATCATAAGACCAAAATATAGAATCATTATATTTTTTAATTTTTTCTATATCTTCTTTTGGCTCTCCAATAGTATTATATACATCTTCATATTTTGTTGGTGGAATTATAAAAATTAAATTATCATATATTTCTTTATTCTCAGTTCCCCACCATTTTGGATTATTATTTAATATATCTTCAAGCTCAAGTGATGTCATTACAAAAATAGGTATTTCAAGATTAAATTTATTTTTTATAATTTTATAAATATCTTTCATTATATCTTCTTTATTATTTATATTGCTTTCAAAAATAACATTACCACTATTTAGATAAGTAGAAACATTTTGATATTTATTTTTTTCTAACTCTAATTTCAATTCACTCATTGAAATTTTATTTTTACCACTTATATTTATTCCTCTTAATAATGCTATATATTTCATAATACTTCTCACTTTCAAATTACTATTTCTCTATATTTTTAGTAAATCTACATTTGGGATAATTAGTACATCCAATAAACTTCCCATTTTTTCCATCTCTGATAATTAATTTAGAACCACATTTAGGGCAAATCATATTTTCTTCTTTAATTGTTTTATCTGCAATAGTTATTTTTATATTTGCAACATGTTTTTTTCTTTCTTCTTTATTAGTGATATTATTAGATTTAATAATGTTTGCTATTTCATCAATATTAGCATCTAGGATATTTTCATTATAGGTTTTAATTGTATCTAGCAAATAATCTAAATTAATTACATTTTTCTCATTAACTTTAATTTTGGCTCTATTAGATATAGATATTATAGAAATAAACTTATTATCATTAATATTTAATAAGCTTTCTAATGCTTTTATGTGCCCATAATTTTGATATAACGGATTGTGAAAATAATATTTGTTTTTTCCAAGATGCATACACCATTTTTCACTTTTTGAAGAACCAGTTATCAACCCACTATAGTTTTTTGTTTCTATTACAAATATTCCATAATGAGAAACAACAATATGGTCTATTTGGCATGTCCTATCATCAATCTTTATCATTATATCTTTTAATATTCTATATTTATCTTTAGGTAGCTTATTTAATTCTCTATTTACCCAAAACTCACCCATATATCCCATAATTTTATTATGAAATATTGCTAAAAGTATTCCACTTCCAACAATTATCCAAAAAATGGGTGGCTGATGAAATAATTCTTTAATAAATGTACTTATTATTTGTTCCATACTATACTCCCGCTATTATTAATTAATCTAATTTTCTCTTCTTATATGTATCAATAAAACTTTTTAGCGAATCTATACCATCTAATCTAAGACCTCCACCAACTTTATTTATTAAATATTGCTCTGGTATTGAATTAATCAGATATTCTTCTCTTTTGTCTATTTTTTCTGAATTGTTATAATACAATGGATCAATATCTTCTATATAAATTCTTGTAGTATCTAGCATACCAAATGTATCTATTGATAATTTACTTTCGTTTACCTTACCAATAAGAAGATTTTCAAATTCTACTTTTCTTTTCCAATGATTAATAATTCGTTCTACAACATCTCTTTTGCTTTGGCCAATATATATTTGTTTATACTTATCTAAAACCATTATATAAATGCCTTTTTTACCAATATATTCTTTTAAATCTGTTACTTTTTTTAATCCGTTATTCTTTTTTAGTTTAAGAACTTTATCTAAATTTTTATTAAATTCTTCAGAATCTAATTCAGTATAAAATTTAAGATTCAAATTAAGATTCTTTAATATAGCTTCTTTATTCCTTTTTATAAATTCCTCATTATATACCAAACTGTTATTTTTCCAGTCATATTTTACCCAAGCTGGATAACAATTACAATTGTCTGCCATATCTACTAATGCTTTATTTTCGTCGAACTTCTTCCAGTCAGCATAAATATCAGAACTATTATTTAGTTCTTTTTTAATTCTTCTAGTAATCTCATTATAAGGTACTTTATAATTGCTTATATAATCTTCTTCTTTTAAATATAATTTTACTTTTTCTTTTTCAAATATCATTTTGAAATGTTCGATATAATTTATATCGTTGTTATACTTAAGAACTTTATTAGTTTCTCTAGCTTTTGCTTTTTCAATGCTATATTCTGTATAAACCATTTTTATCTCCATAAATTATTAATTTTAACTTTTCATAGTAATTATACTTTGTATATCCAATTATATGTATTTTTTTATAATTTCGTACAATTTCTCGCTATGAAGTATATAACTTCCATGATTTTCATTATCTATAATTTCAAGTGTACTATTTTTAATATTATCAGCTATTAGTTTAGTATGATCTAATTTAATTACATCTTTCTCTCCTGCTAATACATGAACTGGAATAGTAATTTTCTTTAAATCTTCTACTGGAATATTAGGCTCATTTAACATCATTTTTATATATTTGCTTCTAGTAAGGAAATAAAATAGCTTTGTTAATAATAAATCTGTTGCAGTAAATACATCTGGATTAATATTAGCACCACTTATTATTAATTTTGAAAGCAAAGTTGGATCGTTAATTGCTACTAATAATCCTATAATTCCACCATCACTAAATCCATATAGTATTGGTTTTTCTATATTTAATTCTTTTATAAATTGAATTATATCATCACACATTAAGTTATATGATATTTCTTTTGTATCTTCACTCTTACCATGACATCTGCTGTCAATAGCATAAACTTCATAACTGCTTTTTAATTTTTCTATCAGCTTATCAAATATTTCATGTGTTTCCTGATTCCCATGCAATAATATAATTGGTCTTCCTTTACCATATTTTTCATAATATAATTCTACATTATTAACTTTAACTTTCATCTATTATCCTTTCAATATGTAATTTACTTTATAAAATAAATTGTATAACTAGTCCAACTATTGCACATATAACTAATGCTAAAACTTCTCCTATTAAACTTCCTTTAATATGAAACCAATAATTATGATATTCATCTACCATATCTTCTGTTCCTTTAAATACAAAATATGGATCATGACAAAACCATATAATATCCATTACAACTGCATCATATATATTTACTATTGTCCATAGTAAGAATCCATATCCAAAGCCTTCTATAAAAGTTCTATATCCATTAACATATCTTAAAATTAAACTTATAATAGCTATTATTAAAATTGAAGCTACACTTTTTGCAAATACTTTATTCTTTTGTGTAGGTATTTTATCTTTATATTCATCTAACGTTTTTACTCTTTCTTGGATCTTTGGTGGATAATTATATAATGTTTTAATTGGATTTCTTGACATTATATATACCATTATTGTAAATAGTATACATAGTGCAATGCTTTCTATTATTAAAATCATATTAACACCTCAACTATAACTTATATTCTAATGGCATAATAACATAAAAACAGATAATTATCAACTAATTATCTGTTCTATAACTTGTAATTTTTTATTCTGCTTTTTTTACGGTAAGAGTATATCCCTCTGGAAGTGCAGGAGTAAGAATATCTTTAATTACATATTCTGCTTCTGTTTCTGCAAATTCCAGTATTCCAGTTGCTTCTGCTTCTTTTATTCCATCTTGTTCTGCTAATGCACAAGCTTTGTTTGCATCTTCTTTTGAATCAACATTAAATAATGCAAATTTTTCATCAAAATATTGAATTTCATTTTGATCTACATGACAGTCAAAAATTTTTGCTTTTGGCATTTTTATTATTATTTCATTTGGATTTGTTGTATTAGACTCTATTTTTACTTCTTTAAGTTCAACTCCTGCTCTTATTGTTGCTGAATATACCATAATAAAATCTGACCTATTAATAATCATTGCTCCTGCATCTTTATATTGTTCAATACCTGTTATTTTTAATTTTGCTGTAGTTAATTCACTTGATTTTTCAAGTAACATACTTAAATACGAAAAATCTGCTGATGCTTCTTTATTAAAGAACCTTGCTTTTAATATTAATCCTGCTATAATAACAATTAAAATAAGTACAATTATAAATATAATTTTAGATTTAGTAGTCTTAAGTAATTTTGCTAGTAAATTAAATTTCTTTCTCTTTTTTTCTTCCTTTATTTCTTCAATTTCCATAAATAAATTCCCCCTTTTTTAGAATACTACAATAATTATTGCTCTCAATATTATAAAAGCAACTATTACACCTAATATAATTAACATCGTCTTTAAAAACTTTTTCATCTCTCCCCTCCTTTTTTATCTCTCGAATAGGATATGTTTTTTTCGCGACAAATTACTATTTCTCTAATAAATATAATAACATACAAGCAAGCAATTTTCAAATAATTACTCATCCACATAACTTTTGTTTATTTTTTTCTATGAATGAAAAAGTACCATTTGTTCACAAAAAATTCATCTTTATGTGTATAATATATATTTATATAATAAATAAAAGGAGGAAAAACTATATGGAGTATATTGAAAAACTTTTTAAAAAAAGTAGATGGGTTTCAATAATTGAATCATTAATTTTTGCATTGTTGGGAATAATATTAATTTGTAAACCTGAAGGTACACTAAAATTTATTACCTTCATATTAGGAACCATATTTATATTAACTGGAATTTACAAAATAATTAATTATTTTGTATCTAAAGGTAGATATAATTTTTATGATTATGACTTGGCTTATGGTTTAGTCGCTTGCATTATAGGAATTATTACCATATTTTTCAGTTCAACAATTGGTTCTATTTTTAGAATAATAATTGGATTATGGATTATATATAGTTCTTTTATTAGAATGAATTTATCTACTAAATTAAAAGCTTTAAGCACAACTATCTGGATTTGTAGTTTACTATTATCAATTATAATGTTCTTATGTGGTTTATATATTACTGTAAACTCTGGGGCAATCATCGTTACAATTGGAATAATGATGATAATATATTCAGTTATAGATATAATAGAAGATATTATATTTATGAAAAATATTAAAGAGATATTTTAAAGTAATCTATTTTATACATATAAAAGACTGTCGAGAAAATGTCGACAGTCTAAAATTTATACTTAATTTGTCCAAAACGCTTTATATGCTCTATATGCTTCATATATATCTATTTTGCTTGTTACCTCGTAAGGTGAATGCATTGATAATACTGGCACACCGCAATCTATTACATCTATTCCTTTATTGGCTAGTATATATGCTATTGTTCCACCTCCGCCTGTATCTACCTTTCCCAATTCTGATATTTGATATTTTATATTTTCTTTTTCAAATATATTTCTTACTTCTGCCACAAATTCTGCATTTGCGTCTGACGCTCCAGCTTTTCCTCTGCTTCCTGTATATTTGTTAATTCCAATTCCTCTTCCTAAATATGACGCATTATTTCTCTCTGAAACATTTGCATATATAGGGTCTAACCCAGCATCCACATCTGCTGATAACATTTTTGAATTACAAAATATCTTTTCTAATAAATTAGGTCTATTTACTCCCAATTTATTTAATATTTCGGCAATAAAATTATCAAATGCATGTGATTCCATTCCTGTATTACCCATGCTTCCTATTTCTTCTTTGTCAGCAATAATACATACTGAGGTTTTTTCTGGTATTTCTTTCATATCAACTAGAGCAGTTAATGATGTATATACACAAACTTTATCATCTTGGCCATAACCAGCAACCATGCTTTCGTCAAATCCCATTGTTCTGCATCTCATTGCTGGTACTATTTCTAGTTCTGAACTTAAGAAATCTATTTCCGTAATTCCATATTTTTTGTTTAAAATATTTAAAATATTTAATTTAACTTTTTCCGTAGTATCTGCTTTATATGGTATACTTCCAATTAATACATTTAAGTCTTCTCCTGAAATTCCCTCTTTCATTTTCTTTTCCATTTGTTCTTGTGCCAAATGTGGCAATAAATCTGTTATTGTAAATACAGGGTCTTTTTCATCTTCACCTATATTAACACGAATTTTTTCTCCATTTGTTTTAACTATAACTCCATGTATGCTAAGTGGAATTGCAGTCCATTGATATTTCTTTATTCCACCATAATAATGTGTTTTAAAATATGCAAATTCTCCGTCTTCATATAGCGGATTAGGTTTTAAATCTAATCTTGGTGAATCTGCATGAGCTCCTACTATATTTATTCCTTTTTCTATATTGTCTTTTCCTATTATCGCTAAGTACATGCTTTTTTCTCTGTTAATATAATATACTTTGTCTCCTGGATTTAAAGTTTCATATTCACATATACTTTTAAATCCATTTGCTTTTGCTATTTCTTCAGAACTTTCTATGATTTCTCTTTCTGTTTTTGATTTATTTAAAAAGCGTATATACCCGTCTGCATAAGCAAAAACATCTTGCAATTGTTCATCTTCTTTACTTTCCCAAGCATTTTCTCTATTATAAAACAATTTATCTTTTAATTCTTTTATATCTGTCATATTCTGCTCCCTTCTTTTTTTCAAATTATATCATTATTATAATTTTGTTTTCAAGTTTTTTTATATATTATATACAAATATATTTTTTTAATTCTAAAACCACTATGCAATCATATTAAAAAGTGATATAATTCCTTAGAGGAGGAAAATTTTATGAAAAATAATCTTATTATAAAAAAATGTATGTCTTGTGGTGCAATAGTTAAAGTTTTAAAAGATTGTACTTGTAATAATTGTGGAATAAAATGTTGTGGAGAAGAAATGCAAATTCTACTTCCTAATTCAGTAGATGCTGCTATAGAAAAACATGTTCCTACTTATGAGAAGGTAGAAGATGAAATTTTAGTAAAAATCAACCATGTTATGGAAAAAGAGCATTTTATTGAATGGATTAGCTTGGTAAAAGAAAATAAAGAAATTATGATACAATTATTTCCAGAACAAAGTCCAGAAGTTAGATTTCCATACATTCCTGGCTCTACAATTTATGCATATTGTAATAAACACGGCTTATGGAAAAGTGACGTTGATTAATAAAAGGAGATAAATAATGAACAATAGAATTTTAATTACTGCATTACTTATTATTTTTATGGTAGTTATATTTTTAGGTATTGTTTTTTTACCTAAATCGTTTAACAAACCTGTTGTTGAAAACATTTATGTGAATGCAACTGAAAACAATGTTGTAAATGAGAATATAAAATAATTATATAGGCGGGTGTCTTTGATACCCCGCCACATCATTTCTTTAATATTTTATTTTCTTAATAATATAAGTCTATCTACCAAAATACAATCAGCAAAAGCTGCAACTATTGCTTTTAGTGTCGCATATTCTCTAGTATCGCTCTCTGTGAACATAGGAGGCGTTTCTATCTCTGGGTTAAATGCATTTTTTAATGCCTTCTCTAATTCTTCACAAAATACATTATATCCATCTTCAACAGAATATGTTTTTTGCATTGATCTTATAGATTCGTTTATTTCAGATATGCTCATTAATCTTTTCAAAATACATATGACAAATAAGTATGCAAGATGTGTTTTGTTATATTTCTTTTTTACAGGTGGTTTTAAAACTTCTTGTTTTACATAGTTATTTATCATATTAGGTGTTATTACTGGTGAATTTTCTTCTTTTGAGAAAATAGATAAATTACTTTGCAATACACAAATTACTTGATCTATATATAACTCTATTTCTGGTAATTCATTCCATCGTGGGCAATGATAATTTATTAGTTCTTCTGCTTCTACCTTCATCTTGTTTTTCTCCTTTCGAAAATTTACAAGATAATGATATCACAATATTTAACTTTGGTCAATCCAACAATTTTTTTAAATAGATGTTGACACCTTTTACCTCATAATATATAATGGTTTTAAAAACCAGATTATGTGGTTTACTTTAAATTATAGGAGGCTATAGTGAAAAATTATAAGAAAAATTATGAATATTATAAAGTAAAAAAAGTTGATAGTATAAAGCAATTATTAGAATTTGCCGTTTCTGATGCTGGCAATAAAATTGCTTTTAAGTATAAGGAAGATAAGCAAGTTAAAGAAGTTACTTATAACGAATTTAAGGATGATGTTTACAGCTTAGGGACAGCGCTTTCTTCTATTAATATGACTTCTGCGCATATAGCTGTTATAGGGGAAAATAGTTACAATTGGCTTACTGTTTATTTATCTGTCTTAAAGAGTAATGGAGTTATTGTTCCAATAGACAAAGAACTTCCATTAAAAGATATTATAAATGTCTTAGAAAATAGTGATAGTGAAGTTTTGTTTTATTCTGAAAAGTTCAGTAACTGTATAAATGAAATACACGAAAAACTACCTAAAATAAAATATTTTATAGGCTTTTCAAACACAAAATCTTCTAATAATATTCTTTCATATAAAGATTTTGTTGAAAGTGGAAGAAAGCTTTATAAAAATGGTGATACTTCTTATAGTTCAATAGAAGGTGACCCTAATGAGCTAAGACTTCTTGTCTATACTTCTGGTACTACTGGAATGGCTAAAGGTGTTATGCTTAGTGAACACAATTTAGTAAGTCTTGTTTATTATGGCTTGCAAGTATCAACTGTATATGATTCTTGTTTATCTGTTTTACCTTATCATCATACTTATGAGGCTGTTGCTGGTATTTTAGTTGCACTTCATCATCATTCTTGTATTTGTATAAATGATAGCCTAAAAGCTGTTCTTAAAAATTTGCAATTGTATAAACCTGATTATATATATTTAGTACCTGCTTTTGTAGAATTATTTTACAAGAAAATATGGGCTAATGCCGAGGAAGGTAAAAAAACTTTTGCTCTAAAACTTATGATTAAATTAAGTAATTTTCTTAGAATTTTCGGCATAGATTTAAGGAAAAAATTATTTAAGTCTATTCATGAGGCTTTTGGCGGAAATCTTGTTAAAATAGTAACTGGTGGTGCTCCTATTAGACCAGAATTAGGAAAATTTTTTGATAGCATTGGAATAAATTTAATCAATGGGTATGGTATTACAGAGTGTTCACCTCTTGTTTCTGCAAACAGAGATTACTTCAATGATTGCTCAACTGTTGGTATCCCTCTTCCTTGTGTAGAACTTAAGTTTGAGAATGTTACTCCTGAAGGAGATGGAGAAATCTGTGTAAAAGGCGATACTGTAATGCTTGGTTATTACAAAAATGAGAAACTTACTAAAGAAGTTTTACAAAATGGTTGGTTTAAAACTGGGGATTATGGCAGAATGAATGAAAAAGGTCAATTATTAATTACTGGAAGAAAGAAAAATCTTATTGTTTTAGAAAATGGTAAAAATGTATTTCCAGAAGAAATTGAAAATTATATTATGAGAATTCCATATGTCTTAGAGGTAGTAGTTAGAGGTATAAAGAATGAGAAAGGTGCTGAAACAGGTTTATTAGCAGAAGTATTTTTAAGTGAAGATAAAATTAAAGAATTACAAATTGAAAACGTAGAAGCTACTTTGAAGAAAGATATTTCAGCTGTTTGCTCTCCTCTTCCTATTTACAAAAAAATTTCACAAACGATTATAAGAGATAAAGAATTTGACAAAACAACTACAAATAAAATTAAAAGATAAAATTATATAATTTATATTGGGGAAATATTGTAATGAAAAAACGATTTGCTAATGCTGTAAAAGAGGGAATAAATGAGTATTACATAAAAAGAGTTGAGGAAAAATATTTTAATGGATATATTTGCTTAGTAAAGATGAAAAATGTCAAGAAGCCATGGATTGTAAAAGATGATGAATTAGAAGATTGCATTTTAGATGAAAATTATGAATGGTTAGAAATATATCCTGACAATGAAAAGTATGCTATTACAGCAATGTTTGATGATAATAATAATTTAATCGAATGGTACTTTGATATGATAAAAACAAACGGAGTAGAAAATGGAGTTCCATATATTTATGATTTATATTTGGATTTAGTCATAAAATCAAATGGAAAAGAAGTTGTTCTTGATGAAGATGAATTGAAAGAAGCACTTAATAATAGAGATATATCTAAAGATGATTTTAATATGGCATACAAAACAATGAAAAAAATTCAGGATAAATATAGGAATAATTTAGGAGAATTAATTGAATTGACTAATAAATTGTATAAAGAATTATAATAATATTAGGAGCAGTTATAAAACTGCTCCTAATATTATTATACCGAGATTATCATTATAAATTTGATTAAATTGAGAAAGTGGTAACGGACTTTCTCCAATTCCAGCTTCAATAGTATAACCAGGCCTTCTATACTGTTGTAAAAACCAATCTTTGTAACCAGCAAAACTTGATTCATAGGGAACATTAGCTAAAGTATAACCACTAACTTTAGCAAATTCTTGACCAATATAATAAGCTGCTTGTGGTGCATAATCTTGAAATTGCCAATAAATTTCTTTGCCTTGTGTATGGTATGCAAGTATCAAATTAAAATTGTGTTCCAAAGTAAAATTATATAAAGCTAAACTTTCAGGTTCAGTAAGTGGACCATAACCGACGAAATCTCTAGGAGCAGGCGAAGTAAAGCCTTGTGCGAATTTAATTCTACGAGCTTCTTCCCAACCGGCAGGAAACTGTAAATTCAAATCTACCCCATTTGCATTTGCTTTCCATCCATCTGGAAATGAAATTTCAGGAAAATTATTAGATATCTTTTTAAAATTCCTATATTCTTGAGAATTTTTGTTTATTGCTCCAGTTACTAAATCCACTCCATCTGGATTTACCATTGGTACTATATATATTGAAACCTGACTAAATACATCTCTTGCATTATGTTCATATATATTAGAATTTTGTACAAAAGCTCTACAAAAGTTTTCTATGAATTTCATCAATAAAACTGCTGTAATCCATTCATTAGCATGAATTGAAGCCGAATACATTACCTCTTTATATCCATTTCCTATCTTTAGATATGGAATACTTTTTCCAAGTACACTCTTCCCTATATTTCCAACAACTAAAAATGGATATACTTTTTTTAATGTCGTAATATTCATTTGCATCAACTCATATGTATAAGCCATATTTGTAGGTACAACATCCCCAAAAGGCACTATTATATTTGAACCAATTTGTAAATTATTTGAATTTATATTTGGATTTGCAAATAATATATGACTAATATCTATTCCAAACATTTTGGCTATTGAATATAATGTATCTCCTTTTTTTATTACATAATTTAAATAACCCTTTTCCATACAAAATCACCTAATGAAATATATTAAAAAAAACAAGTTTTATTACTAAAACTTGCTAAAGGGTGTCCCAAAATGTGCAAATGGGACAATTAGGGACTGTCCCTAATTGGTGTGCTTGAAGGGAATCGAACCCCCGACCTCTCCCTTAGGAGGGGAGCGCTCTATCCAACTGAGCTACAAACACATATGTAATTATTTTACACCTTTTATTTGAATTTGACAAGTATTTCAGTTTACATTTTCTCTTTCACTGTGCTATAATATTTTAGGTGATATTATGCAAAGAATGTTAAGTTATATGAGAAAAGCTATTGAAAATTATAATATGATTGAAGATGGAGATAAAATTGCTGTCGGACTTTCCGGTGGTAAAGATTCTATTACTTTACTTATGGGTTTAAAAGCATTGCAAAGGTTTTATCCTAAAAAATTTGAAGTAATTGCAATAAGTGTTAATCCTGGATTTGAGTTTTTTAATTCAGATTTTTTAAGAGATACATGTAATAAAATAGGTGTTCAGTATGTAGAGGAAAAAAGTCATATAAAAGAAATTGTTTTTGATATTAGAAAAGAAAAAAATCCTTGTTCTTTATGTGCAAATTTACGTAGAGGTATTTTAAATTCAGTTGCTATTGCTAATAATTGTAATAAAATTGCGTTAGGTCATAATGAAGATGATGTTTTAGAAACCTTTTTCTTAAATTTATTATATGCTGGGAATTTGTCTACTTTTGCTCCTACAAGTTATATGGACAGGTCGAAAATAACTTTAATTAGGCCTATGATTTATATTCCTGAAAAAGAAGTACGCAAATTCGTAAAAAGACAAAGTATAGAAGTTATGCCAAAAGTTTGCCCTATGGATGGTATTTCTAAAAGAGAATCTATAAAAGAATTAATTGCTAAATTGGTGAAAGATATTCCTACTGTTAGAGCTAATGTGATGGGAGCTATTAAAAGAGCTAATATAAATGGTTGGAAGGAATTTTAAGCTTGAGATATGAATTATCCTTTTTATGCAAATAAAAATTAGCTGTAAATTATTTTTACAGCTAAAATTATATTTTTTTATTTTCTTTTCATAATACTTTCTACAAAATCATTATCATTATATACTGTAATAGCTTGGGGTAAAACATCAATATTAAATCTATCTGATGTTAGCATATCTCCATCAATATTAAAAGTAACAGGTTCTTCAAATAGAAGCTCTATATGATTTGTTCTAAATTTATGAACTTTGTGTTTTCCTTCGTGCTTTCCTTTTTTTAGTTTTAATAATAGTGGTATCATTCTAAGTCTATTCATTTTTTCAATATAATAAATGTCTAACAATCCATCAGAAAGTTGAGACTTTGGTGCAATATTAAAACCTCCACCATAATATGCTCCATTACAAATACTCAAAACACTGTATTGTTCCTCAATTGTTTTTATTGCGGTTTTGAAATGCACTTTTTTAAATTTAAATTTTATAAATGTATAAATAATACTTGCATTATATAATTGACTGGTTGGAATAATGGTATTTCTTAACTTATCTACATTATTTGCAACTTCTGCATCTATTCCTGTACATGCAACATTTATAAAATAAGTGTCATTAATTCTACCTAAATCTATTAAATTTTCTCCTTTTGGCAATATCTTTACTGTTCTATATGTGTCATTTCCAGAACCTGATGGTATAATTCCTAGTTTATTTTTTGTTCCGACAATTCCTGGTAATGTTTTTGTTATTGTTCCATCTCCACCTACAACATAAATTATATTTTCTTCGTTTTTATACTCTCTAGCAATATCTTCGCTACTTAAGTCTTTTGTTATATATCTTATTTCATAATTGATTTGCCTCTTTTTACATTCTATCTCTATATTAGGTAATATTTTTTTATATTTTCCTCTTCCTGCTGTTTCATTAACTATAAATATATACTTCATTTTTTCCTACTTTCTATATAATTTTAATACTTCATTTCTTAAATATTCATTACCTTCTTCTATTTCCATTTTATTTACATCAATTGGATTTCCAAATTCAAGAGTTATACTTTTTCTAAATAATTTATATTCTCCTTTTATTGCAAATGGCAAAATTGGAGTATTTGTACTTTTAGCTATTCTTACAGCTCCTTTTCTAAATTCTAGTAAATTATTTTGTGTTTTATTTCTTGTTCCCTCTGGAAAAATCCCAATTGTTCCACCGTTATTTAATATTTTTTCTGCTTCTTCTATAGCTTTATAATTTGGCTTTCCTCTATAAACTTTAATAAGTCCAATTTTATTAAATATTTTACCATGAAGTCCTTTAAACAATTCTTCTTTTGCCATATAATGAACTATTCTATCAGTTGACATCATTACTACAGTTGGATCTATTGCATGTCTATGATTTCCTGCAAATATTAGTGCTCCTTTTGGGGGAATATTTTCCTTTCCTATTATTTGTGGTCTAAATAATATTTTTAATAATGTTGAATATATTATTTTTAAAAACTGATATAAAAAGCATTTTTCTGTTTTTATTTTATCTTTGTATTTTTCTTCATTTATATTATCATGTATTTGTGCCACTTTATAGACCTTCCTTTTTATTTTTCCTTTTCATATTCACTATTTTATGTAATATATTTTTAATTATAACATGTAATATGAATTATTTAAATAGTATTATGGCAATTTTAGTGCTTCCTCATATTCTTCTCTTCCAAAGTCCACAGTGGGAACAATTTCTTCGTTGTTATACATCTCTATAAATTTATCTATGGTCACCCACATAAAATCTGTTGTTTCTCCATCTGGAAATGTTATTTCTTCATCTTTTACATCTCTTTTAAACAACCATAAATCTTTAAAATTCGGTGGTATTTTGTCCCTCCTAACTTCTTTTAAAAATATTGCTTCTTTTTTTGAAAACTCGATTCCTAGTTCTTCTTTTAATTCTCTTATTATTCCTTCCAAGCTTGTCTCACCTGTCAGTATTGAGCCACCATTACATTCCCACATTCCACCAAATTTTTTGTTTTCTGCTCTTTTGCTAATTAATATTTCATTTTTAGAATTTATTATAATTCCAGTTACTACAATATGATACTCCCCTTCTTTAAGTTGATATACTCCTCTTTCTGCTGTCCTGCCTGTTTTCTTTTTGTTTTTATCATAAATATCCCATAGTTCTCCCATTATTAAACCTCCATCTTTTCTATAATTTTCCACAATTATATCACTTGCTGTGAATTATTAAAACTCGTTTTCGAATTATCGCGAAAAAATACACCTCAAAATGTTAGTTTTTTCTAACATTTTGGGTGCACTTCATCATTAATTATATGTACAAAATGATCGTTTTCCTTTATTACATTTTTCATGGCTTCTGGAACAACATTTATATTATCTATATCTTTTATATCTATCCATAAGAACTCTAGTTTCCCCTGTTTTTCTGGTTCTACTGGTTCATATTTTTCTTTGGCATATATTTCTTCATTTTTGAATTTTAATTCATGCGTCATTAATAGTTCATGGTATTCCTTTCCTTTCATTATGAAGAAGTTTTCTATTAAAGATACTGGTCTTACATATTCTGTTTCAAAATCCATTTCTTCTTTTATTTCTCGTTGTAATGCCTCTATACTACTTTCTCCCTCTTTCACTCTGCCTCCTGGTAAAGTAAAATGTTCTGATCCAATAGAATGATGTACTAATACTTTATTCTCTTTTTTTATTATTGCTGATACTCTATAGTTTAATAAATGCTCTCCCACAATCACGGAAATATCTGCTTTTTCCATAAAATTCCCTCCTATATTATTTTATCACTTTATTATTTTATAAGCAATTTCAGATTTTGTGCTGTTAATATTTTCAATATCAGGCATACAGTTTCTTCTATATCTTCATATGTCTCTAATATTAATTTGTTTGCTATACCTATATAATTTTCTGGTGTTGGATTAAGTAATATCTTTTTATCTTTTTCTTTTATCTCTAATTTTAAAATAAATTCTTTTGTAAATTTTACCCAATCGATATCTGGGTATGCCACCATATATGCATTATAATTTCCCACTTAACAATATTTTCTCTAACCATTTGATTTCAACTAAAACTCTATATTTTATAAGTGAATATGCACTAAAATATCCACTTATTTCTTTTGTTTCGTACCTATATCTCCCATCAATTGGCGAAATTGCCTCTAATGTTTCTAGATTCATTTTATCTACTCTCCTATTATCATATTATCTCTTCCTGCTCCTGTTCCTATAAATTTAATTGGCACTCCTACTAATTCTTCTATTCTATTTAAATATTTTTTTGCATTTTCTGGCAAATCTTCTCTTCTTTTTATATTACTTATATCTCCAAAATTACCTTCAAACTCCTCATATACAGGTTCGATATCCTGCAAATATTCTTCATCGCAAGAAAATTTCATATCTATATTATTTCCTTTTTTGTATGCTACACAAAGTTTTATTTTATCCATTTTTCCGATTGTGTCAACATGATTTATAGCAAGTGCTGTAATTCCGTTAAGTATAACAGCATATTTTAGAGCAACTGCATCTAGCCAACCACATCTACGTGGTCTTTTTGTCGTTGTTCCGTATTCATGCCCTAATTCTCTTATTAAATCTCCTATTTCATTAGCCTGTTCTGTTATATATGGACCTTCTCCTACTCTAGAAGAATATCCTTTAAGAACTCCATAAACATTTCCAATATATTTTGCTCCAATTCCGCTTCCAGTACAAATTCCACCTATACTTGGATTAGAAGATGTTACAAATGGATAACTTCCAAAGTCTATGTCTAAAAGTGTAGCTTGTGCTCCTTCACATACTATTTTTTTATCCTGTTCAATAGCCTTATGTATCATATAAACTGTATCTGTTACATATGGTTTTAATTTTTTTGAAAGTTCAATATATTCTGCAATTATTTTATCTGCATTTAGTGTTTCTTTTCCATATAGCTTAAATATTTCATTTTTTCTTTCTATGTTTTCTCTTGCAATTGTGGCAAATCTGTCTGATATAAAGTCCATCACTCTTATTCCACATCTTTCAAATTTATCACAATATGCTGGACCAATACCTCTTTTGGTTGTTCCTATTTTATTATTCCTAAGCTCCTCTTGCAACTCATCCATTTTTATATGATATGGCATTATTATGTGTGCTTTATCACTTATATATAAATTGCTTGTACTGATTCCTTCATCTTCTAAATTATTAATTTCTTCTATTAATACTTTCGGGTCTATAACAACACCGTTACCTATTATTGCTTTTGTGTTTTTATTTAGTATTCCTGAAGGAATTAAATGAAATGCATATTTTTTTCCGTTTACATTTATAGTATGACCTGCATTGTTTCCACCTGTACATCTTACAGTATAATCTGCTTTTGTTGATAAATAATCAATTATTTTTCCTTTACCCTCATCTCCATAAAATGTTCCTAAAACTACATCCACATTTTTCATAATAAAAACCTCCTATAAATATTAAAATTATTACAACAGTTGATTAACTTTATTATTTATCATTTGTTATATCTCCATTTCCGCTTACTGGAATTGTGTCCCCTAAATAAGTTGGCTCTGGTTTAAATATACATTTTATAAAGTCTTTATTTCTTGCTAAGATTTCTCTAGCCTCTCTATAAATTGCACCCACATATTGCCTTGGATCTGCCCCTACTCCATATGCTTCTAATCCTAATTGATTTGCTATATATAGTGCTCTATATAAGTGATATTTTTGTGTTACTATTACTACTTTTTTTGCATTAAATATTTCTTTTGCTCTGTAAATACTTTCATATGACGAAAAACCTGCATGGTCCATAAAAATATTTTCTGATGGTATACCATTTTCAATTGCATATTTTTTCATTGTGTTTACTTCATCATATTCTTCTCTTCCATGGTCTCCACTCATTATAATTTTATCTGAGACTTCATTGTTGTATAATAAAATTCCCTCTTTAAGTCTATCTTCTAGCATTGGACTTGGCTTGTCTCCCCAAATCCCTGCACCTAATATAATAATGCAATCAATATTTTTTAATGTTGAGTAATCGCCCTTTTCTATTATTTGATTTTTGGTAGAATTTTTTACGTAAAAATTTATTAATAATATTATTAATACTATAATAATTATAATTATTATTCCAACTTTTATCACCTTTTTCAATTTTCCACCTCTTTTCAATTATTATATTACCATAAAGCATAGTAATTAGCAATAAACTTGTTATCACAGCAATATTTTTTAGAAAATAAGTAGCCGTACTAAAACTGCCAATAGGTATGGAGCATTTTGGCAACTATTTTAAAAGTTGTGGTCTTTTTCTACTTTTTAGCTGTTATTCCATATAAAACTCTTTTTAATAATATTCCTTTTTCTGTTTTATATCTTTTTACATATTCATCAAATAAATCTTTTTCAACTATGGTTCTGTGTTCAAACTCTTCATCCTTTATTTCTGAAAAATCATCTAATATTGGAGTTTTTAAAAGAAGTGCCATTAAGTCATCTTCCGTTTCATAATATTCATTTTGTAATATTTCTACCTTTTCAATATTCTTAAATCCCGCTTCTATTAAATCTAAGTAATCTTTTTCTGATATAGCAACTTCGTCATTATATGCTTGTCCTCTTCCAAACAATTCTTTTATTTCCCAACAATCTTTTTTGTCTACTCCTCTTATAACAACTATTCCACTTGGCACCAAACAATTGTAAATTTGTTTTGCATCTATTATTGTATGTCTTGCAGAAATTAAATCAAAAGTTTCTTTTGGAAAAATTATTTCCAAGTTGTTCATTTTAGTAAACTTTACTCTTTTATTCAAATATTTCCTGGCATTTTCTTTAGCTGTTTTTATCATTTTTTCTGAATAATCTGTAGCTATTATCATTCCAACATCTGGATAGTTTTTTAAAACTCTTTCTCCTCCACCTGTTCCTAAATCTAAGCATAAAGATTTTTCATTTGTGTTTTCTTTTATTTTTTCATAAAAATCCCAATTAGTTAACTTTTCTGTTTTACTTTTTATTTGACTAAAATCCCAATTTCCTATTTTCTCATAATATTTAAATTCGTTTTCTTGCATTTTTATTCTCTCCTCTATTTTTATATTTGGTTGTATATACAAAAAGAACCTCCCTTCTATGAACAAAGCAAAAACAACCATAATTTTGCTATGGTTTTAATTTTTGCCATTCATAGAAAAAGGTTCTCAACATTTTCTATTATTCAAGTTTTTAAACTATCAATTTCTCCGGTAGTATCACGCGAATGGTCGAATTGAAATACTACATTATTATTATAACATAGTTTGCCAATTTGTTCAATTATTCTTTTACAATTGACACTATCTTAATGTTTATTTTTATATAATTATTTCCATAATAGAATTTAAATTAATTTATTAAATCTTTTAATTTTACTCCGTTTTATTCTTCCATTCATGATAGCTGTTGAAATTTCTTCCCAGCACAATAACTGCTGCCATTGATGATGTAGAACATAAATGGTCATTTATAAATATATTATCTTGTATATCTTTAAAGTTACGTCCTCTTTCTGCATGCTTAATTAGGCTTTGTGATAATGATATAGCAGTTCCATTTTTTAATATCATTGTTACAGCATTTGGATTCAGTACATTCAAACTAATCTATAAATTATAATTTGTTTCTACTGTTTGTCTCTTTCATTATTTTATTTGTTCTAAATTTACTAATTCATTTTTTCTAAAAGTCATTTTTAATAAACAAGGCGACGTTATATCTAAGACTGTATTATTATATACTAATTTAACATCTTCATTTACTTCACACCAATTTAACAAGAAAAATTTTATTGAACCTCCGATGACTTACAACTGCAATCTTCTTTCCTTCATATTCTTTCAGAATTCTATCGAAGAATTTAGTCATTCTTTGTTTTGTATCTTCTGCACTCTCTCCATCAGAAGTTTTAAATTTTCTATCTAATAATTGTTCTTGAGAAGGATCTCTTGTGTTTTTATCCTTCATAAATTCTCCTAATTCTTTTAAATTTCCTAGTTTTCTTTCGATTAGATTACTATCTAAATTAATAGGTAAATTATTGACATTAGCAATATATTTTGCAGTTGCTTTCGCTCTCGTATAAATACTTGACCAAATAACATCAATATTATTTAATTCAATATTTTCGCTTAATCTTCTAGATTGCTCTTCCCCGTGTACAGACAATATTTCTTTTTCATTAATCATTTGAGAATCTTCATTTGTATTTCTAATTCCATTCTCATCAACAGTTTCAGCATGTCTAATTAAATAAATTATAGTATCTTTCATCTTCAACAACTCCATTAATTATTTTTTATATTATTATATCGGTAAAAAATATTTTGTATAGTTAATTTTCTTTTACATTTCCATCTTTATCTAACATCCCATCTTCTCCTATAAAAATAATTTATATAATATCTACTTTTTTGGCTATTACATCAAATATATGCCAATGTTTCATCTTTCCAAGTCCTGTTAAATCATCTTTTTCAATTTCTTTAAATCTTATTATTTCAAAATTTTCAAATAATTCCATTGCTTGCACTTTTGTCAAGAAGGTCATTTGCGGTTTAGTCTCGTTCTAACTATCATTTTCGCCAAAGAAGTTACCAACAAAATATCCGATTAGTAAAAATACTATCATTTATTTTATTTCATAATTCGCTAAATCTATTTTTATTGCAGAATGAAAGGCTATAATTTGCAACAATTAAATTATTCTCTTCCAATTTAAGCGTTTCAAAATCTTGCTTTTGAAATTTAAATTTTGCTAACTCTTCTTTGGTTAATCTCTTAGCAATTCTTTCTTTTACATCTTCTCTATCTATTGCTAATACATTCCAGTTATTTTTAATTAAATAAACTGTATCATTTCCTGCTCCACACCCTAATTCAATTGCATTACCTGAATTACATTGTATCTCATTAATAAAATATTCAACATTATTTCTTGGTTTATCTGATTGAGTATTATCATAGTATTTTTTAATACTTTCCATATAATTCCACCTCGTTTTCCACAATTATACCACTTCCTGTGAATTATTTAAATACATTTTCTGTTAAAAACCGTTTAACTTAGTCTAGTCTCTCGCTCTCATTGTGACCAAAGTGTGACAATTTTGCTCAAAAATTAAAAAAAGCAAGTGGAATTTTACAAATCTTGTTTTAAATTTTTACGTCAATTACGTCAAATTTACGTCAAAACATAAAAATCGAGTTCTAGTTAAATGCTAGAACCCTTAATCTTATTGGTTGCGGGGTAGGACTTGAACCTACGACCTTCGGGTTATGAGAACCAGCGGTCAAATCCCGTTATTTCCATAGAATTTTAAAAAGTGCTATTCTGTAAGGTTTCAGAACAACACTTGTTTTTTTATTTCTCTTTATTTCCATTGTTTTTCGTTTCGGTTGTGGTCAAAAAAGTGGTCAAATTATGCTAATCGCCTATTGAGATTTCATCTGTATCTTTAGCTTTCTCTTTATCTAAAATACTAATTATCCTATATTTTTTGCCTTTTATTTCAATATAACCATTTTCATTTCCTTCATAAATGATTGCTTTACTTATTTCATCTGATGTGTAATCGAAACTATATTCAATAACATACTTTCCATTTTTTAAATATATCTTTGCTGATTCGTCCCATAAAAATGAATTTGGTTCTTTTAAATTAGGACAATATACATCAAAAAGTTCAAATTCTCTATTATTAATTAATACACTTATTGATTCATCTTCTAATTTAAAGCTAGAGTCTTTTGTAATTGTTTTTAAACATTCTATTAATGATATATGCTCTCCAACTCTTGGGTAATCTGCTTTGGCAAAATTTTGTATTTTTCCTTTTAGTTCTTCATTCATATTATTTCCTCGCTTTCTAAACTATGGCTTCACTAATTATATTACCGCAATCTTTACACATTATATCTGGATCTTGCTCATCTGCACTTTCATTTAATAATGTTCCTGTTAAATGTATACCTCCACATATTGGGCATACTGCTAATTTATATCCGATAGGAAGTGGTACACATCTACTAAATTTTATAGAATTATGTTTTTTCATTTTTTTACCTCCTCGATTTATCTTAATTATATTATAAACTGATTCAAATGTTATGTAAAATACAAAAAAATTATAGAGTTATAACTTTTGGTTATAACTCTATTTTCTTATTTATTTTCTCTTATAAATTTTACTAATTGATTTAATTCTTTAAACTTATTTTTCTTATTTATATATACACCATATTCTATCGGTGGAATTTTAAATTCTGTTGTCAACTCTGATATTTCTTTATTATTCAATTCTTTTTCTATATATTCCTTACTTATAAGTCCTATAATTTCATTATCATCCTCAATAATATCCAACATGGCATTATATGTAATATATTTTGCATTTACTAATTTGTCTTCTTCAATTTCTAGTGCTTTGAGAAAATTATTGGTTGTTGCAGACCCTTTTCTAGGCAAACATATTTGCATACCTATGATATCTTCAATTCCAATTTGCTTGCCTAATAATTTTGAATCATTATTAACTACCAAAATATCTTGAATTTCTCCAACCTTTATAAATTCTATTTTATTATGATTATAGTTATCTGTTTTTTTTGAAATAATAATATCAAGTTTTTCATTTTCTAGTTTAGCTATCATATCAGATAAATCTGGAGCTAACATATTTATTAAATCTGTATCAGATATATTAATTGTAATATTCTCATTAATATTAGAAAATTTAGTTAATATTTTACTAAACATTTTGTACATACTTACATGTACTCCTAAATTTATATTTCTGTTTTTTCCATATTTAACAAAAATACTATTTAGCGTTTCTACCGCTTCTTTTGCTTCTTCATATATTTTTTTACCATCAGAAGTTAATTCTATTCCATGATTAGTTCTATTAAATAATCTTAATTCAAGAGCATTTTCTAAATTTTTAATGTGTTTTGTAACAGCTGGCTGAGAAATATTTAATTTTTCACTTGCCTTTGTTATATTTTTCTCGTTTGCAACAATTGTAAATATTCTATATAATTCTAAGTCTACCATATTTAAATCTCTCTTTCTACTTGTTTTTGGTCTAATAAATATTCTTCTCCTACTTTCATTGTTTTTGCTCTATATGGCATACGTTTCTCAAATTCCTGACAAACTTCATCTGATGTGCAATGTGCTAAATAAACACCTTGAACATTATTATTTTGCATATATGATATTGTTTCTAAAGTACTTTCATCCACATTCTTTAAATGAAATCCGCCCATAACTGCCAGTATGTTTCTTTCACCTGTTATTTTTTTGGCAAATTCAACCGTATTGCATATTCCACTATGTGCACAACCTGATATTACAATTAAACCTTTTGAAGTCTTTATTGCAATCCCTGTGTCATCTATTGCTGCATCATCAGTACCATCTTCTTTTGTCATTGGAAAACTCTTTGTTTCAAAATCAGTTTTTCTTTCTATTTGACCTAAAAAGAAAATATTTTCTGTTATTTTATATGGTTCTGTAGTTTGTATTAAATCAAACTTTTCTGATAATTCTTCTACCTTTTGATTTAATCCTCCATAATTTCCTGTTCTTTTACTTACTCTATAACAATCGCATCCCGGACAGCATATTAAAGGAATCTTTTTATCTATATGTTTTAAACCATTTCCATGGTCATAATGTCCATGACTTAATACGATTGTATCTAGATCATCTAAATTTACACCTAATTTTTTAGCATTTTTCTTAAATATATCAGTTTGTCCTGCATCTAACAAAATTTTATATCCATCAACTTCAATATATAATGAAAGTCCATGTTCATTTTCTAATTGTGGATTATTTTTTCTATTATCATTTAAAACAACTATTCTAACCATATATTCCTCCTAAAACTTATATTACAATTTTAACATATTTTTCTATTTTTGTATATGTTTTAAACCAAAACGCTTTTATTTATAACAGATTTTTCTTAATTATTATGTTATATAATTTAAGTTCTTTTGTCCATTTAAATAGATGAATTTTTAAAAAAATTTAAGAATTTTTCAATTTAGACTTCAAATTTGCCTTCTAGATTACTTTAATAAGTGAGAAGGTTATTTTTCACTTATTGGTATATTAATAAAAATTTTTTAAGAAATTTTCAAATTAGGGTTTATTTTTTCCTTCTAAGTGACTGTACAAGTGAGAGGATATTTTCTCAATTGTTTTTTTACATTAATTATTTCTATTTAATACCCACTTTAGAAATGTACATTAACCAAAAATTATGAAAGGAGGAATGCTTATGCAAAGTAGTTTTAAAGCAAAAGAAGATTTACCAGCTGTATTATCTGCAAAAGATATTAGTAAATATTTAGGAATATCAAAAGCTAATTCATATCAACTTATGGATAGCAAAGGATTTCCTATATTGAGAATTGGTAAAAGAAAACTTGTACCCAAAGATAAATTTTTGATTTGGATTTGCCATTTCGTTTTCTAATTCTCTTAGCCTGTTTTCCATGAGAGTAAATTCTTTAAAGCTTTCTTTTAGGTAATTTTCAACTATTATATCTTCTTGTTCTTTTTCATATATTTGCTTTAAGTACCCTATTGTAGCACCTTTTCTTATATTTACATTTCCGAGAGTCTTGTTTTTCATCACCACTAATTATTTTTAAAATAGTTGACTTTCTGGATCCATTTTCTCCAATTAGTGAAATTCTCTCTCCTGTCTTCACTTCAAAGCTTACTCCGTCTAAAACATTTTTCAAACCAAAATTCTTTTTTACATTATTTAATTCTATCTCTATCATTTTTTATATCTCCTTATCTTATTATTTCTTAAGCATAACGAGATATATTTGCTATAACTTTTAACTATTACAACCTATATCAATTATCTCGTTGTAATAGCTACACAGCCGAAGCTTCTGTGTTTTATTTTGTTCATAAAATTTTGTTTTTTATTCATAATTTTCCTCCTATAATAATAACTCCTAGCTAATTGCTAGGAGTTATTATCTTACTTTGGTTGCGGGGGATAGACTCGAACTATCGACCTTCGGGTTATGAGGGCGAAAATTTGTTTTTACTGTTTGATATTGAATTGCATTTAATGTTAGTGTTATCAACACTTTTAAAGATTTTTATTTAGTGATTAATTTGGTTAAAATTGTACCCTTTTTGAGAAATTGATCCCCAATTTCTCCCCAATTTTTCGCTAAGGATTTTTGGAAGTATTTGGTTGATTATTTTATAATTTAGAGGTTTGTTTTATGGAGAATAATTTAAGAGAAGTAAATGATGATTTAATGAAAGAATGGTTTCAATTTAGAGAAGAAAGTAAATTTTGCTACTTAACTGAAGAAGATAAAAAACATTATATTCAATTTGATGAAATTAGTGAACGTATATTAAAAAACGTTCCTAAACAAAATCAAAAGTATGTTAAGAAACAACTTGAATTACTTGATAGAAATTTTTTGGACTATATTTGTTATTATAATGAGAAGTATTATAGAAATGGATTTGTAGATGGAATCCAGCTAATTCTAGGATGTTTAGAACATTAATTATATCTTAATATACATTTTTTAAGGAATTTGATTTGCATTTTTTAAGAATTTTAATATACATATTTTAAATTTGTAGTTAATATAGAAAAAGCCCTATTGGGCTTTTTCTATCATATATTCATTTATTTTATCCATTATATAATCTGGTATTGTGTCAAACTTTATTAAATCTATAGTAAATACATAATCATTTTCTATATGGTATATTTCATCAATAAACTTTAATAAATTATTATCTAAACTATGTCTTTCTTCAGAAACTTCTAAATAAATTCTAAAAAGCTGACTTTTAATATAATTATTTTTTTCTTTAAAAAATGCTTTTAAAATATATTCTTTATTATAATAGTTATTTAATATTTCTGTATAATTGAACTCATCAATATATTTTTTTATTTGATTTTGGGTTGTTTCAAACTCATCTTCTGAAAAATCAATATATTCATCTCTATTAATTTGTTTGTCTGGATATACTTTAGCATGAACTAATGAAGATAACATATCATAAATTAGTTGCTTCTGCTCTGAATCATCTACTCTTGTATGTTCAATATATTTTCTTAAAAAGTTTATTCTTGAAATCATATTAATAGAAGAATCGGTAGCATACATATATGATAGTTTAATTATTGAAATTATATCATTATCTTTTGTAATTTCCTGCTCACTTACAATATTGCTAGAATTCTTTATATATTTTGCAATTGCATGTCCAGAATTAGGTTTATTATTTATAATAAAATCAATTATTGGTTCAAAATCATGCGTTAACATTATAACTGTTTTTCCAAAAAAACTTTTTTTATCATTTCTGTTTTCAAATAGTCTATTTATTATTGCGTACTTTTTGTTACTATCAAAGGATGAAATTGGATCATCCAAAATAATCAAATCTGCCTTTTTACTAATAGCATAATACATAAATAATACCAAGGCAAATGCGTTTTTCTCTCCCCAGCTTAAATGCTTTTCAATATCATCTACATTTATATCTTCATTGCCTTTATACAATAAAATAGTTTTTGATGATTCTTCTGATGACATATTGAAATCAAATTTATAATTAAATCCCGCTGTTTCTAAAAATTTGTTTATGTCTTCTTTTGAATCATCTATTGATTTCTTTATAAATGTATTTAATGTTGCAGTTTTAGCTTGTAATTCCGTTATTTTATCAATTATCTCATTTATCTTATTCGTAATATTATCAATTACGCTTAGAACATTTTCATTCTTAAAATATTCTAATTCATTTTTATTTATTATTAAATCTTTAACCCTGTCCATTAAATTTCCAATTTCACTATTTTTTATATTATATGAATCAAATTCATATATTTTATTAAACTTATCACTTAAATATGATATTTCTAACATAAATTTTTGATATATAAAATCAATATCATCTTCATTCTTATTTTCTTTTATGCAAGAAATTAATTTATTATATTGATCTAAATCTAAATAATTTTTTATTCCTTCTATTAAGTCTAGTATATCACTTAAATTTTTCATACTTGCTTTAGTATAATTTTCTAGAAAACTCTCTTTTTCCTCTGTATAACTTTGAGAAAACTCCTCTGCACAAAACGGACATTTATTTTTTTCATCAAATTCGAATCCTTTATTTTTCCAATCTACCCAATTAATATTTTTATTTATATCTTTTATAAAATCACTATATTTTTCTAGTTTTTCAGGAACTTCAAACATATTTTCTTTCTTTAAAACACTTTTATATGCTGGATTTCTTTTTATTGACTGATCTGCATTAAGTTGTATTTTGGCTGATATATTCGAAAAACTAGTTCTAAGATTATTTATAATTTCATCTTTAAACGTTTCTCTATTTAACTTACTTAAAATATCAGTTATTTCCTTCCTTTTTTTGTCATATTCATCTGTTTTTACAAAAACTTCAAAACCATTTTCTATTACTTGACTTCCGTTAAAAATTATTCTATTAATAAAGTCATTATTAAAAACCTCAACTTTACTTATACTTTCACTTATAGTTATTTCTGGTTTTAATTCACTTCCAAAAGTTTTTAATTCTGCTAAATTTTCTCTGCTTTCTATAGCTTTTGCTATGGTTGATTTTCCTGTTCCATTCATTCCATATTTAATATTTAATGAATTCTTTTCTACACTAATACTTGCCTCTTTTATATTATTACAATTTTTAATATTTATCTCCATATAAATTCCCCTTATTTATATTATCATAATAATTCTGCATAATTTGTCGAAACTTGTCTTTTATTATCAAAAAATACTTCTAATTAATTTATTAATGGTAATATTATAACATTTTACGTTTCTTTACTTATATAAAAAATATAAATCTGCTGTTCTTTAATCTATAACAATATTCAGTTAGTTTCAATTTATTTTTTAATTTTTCTGTAAAACTATTGAACATTTGTTCTTGTTATGATATATTATTTTTATAAAAATTTATTGTTAAAAAATTTCAATAAATTTTATAAAATTTTTAAAAAATAGCGGATTTTTTTTATTATATGTGTTAATATATATATTGAAAGGTATAAAATAAGAAAGGTGAGATATAATGCAAAACAAAATAAAAGTAGCTTCTCTATTCTCTGGAATTGGTGGTTTTGAGCAAGGATTTAAAGCTTCAAAAATGCAGTATGATTTAGTTTTTGCATCAGAAATAGATAAATACGCAACACAAACATTTAGTTATAACTTTCCTATCACTAATATGGTTGGAGATATAAAACAAGTTGATGAAAAAACGATTCCTGACCATGATTTATTATGTGGTGGTTTTCCTTGTCAATCTTTTTCGGTTGCAGGAAAGCAAAAAGGATTTAACGATATACGTGGTACATTATTTTTTGACGTTATAAGAATAATTAAAGAAAAACAACCTAAATATATATTACTTGAAAACGTTAAAAATTTAATAAGTCATGACGATGGAAATACAATAAAAACAATATTAAAAAATATATCAGATTGTAGTTATACGTTTGATTTTACAATAATAAATTCAAATGAAGCAGGAGTTCCTCAAAGTAGAGAAAGAACATATATTCTAGGTATATTAAATGGTAAAACAGAGGAATTTGAAAATGATATAAGAAACAATAAAGTGTCAACTATAAAAAAATGGGCAAACGAAAATCATTTGAAAACTATGAATTTTTTCAATGGTATAAAAATGAATAATAGTACAAAATGTATAAAAGATATTCTAGAGAAAAATGTAGATAAAAAGTATTATTTGACCAGTTCAAAAGTCAAAGAATACATATATGATTACAATCAAAATTCACAAGAACCTCAAAAGAAAATTTTAAAAGAATTCACGCTTCCTAGAGATGTACATAACGATTTAGATAGACAAAGAAGAGTTTATTCTATTTATGGAATATCTCCAACATTATTAGCTAGATCAGATAGTCCAAAAATTATTTTCAAAGATAATAATGAATATCAGATACGAAAACTTACTCCATTAGAAACTTTAAGAGTACAAGGATTTAGTAAAGAATTTACTGATAATGTACAAAAAAATGGAATGAGCGATACACAATTATATAAACAATCTGGAAATGCAGTTAGTCCACCTGTAATTTCAGAAATCATAAATAATTTATTGGATTATATAAATGAAGAATAATTTTAAATTCATCGATTTGTTTTGTGGACTAGGTGGATTTAGAATTGCTCTTGAAAAGCAAAATTGTAATTGTGTTTTTAGTTCTGATATCGATAAAGCAGTAGCTCAAGTATATGAAAATAATTTTGGAGACTACCCTAGTGGAGATATAACAAAAATTGATAGTAAAGACATCCCTGATTTTGATATTTTATGTGGTGGTTTTCCTTGTCAATCTTTTTCAATTGCAGGAAAAAGGTTAGGTTTTGAAGATTCAAGAGGAACAATGTTCTTTGAAGTTGCTAGAATTTTGAAAGAAAAAAAACCAAAAGCTTTTATCTTAGAAAATGTAAAAGGCATAACAAATCACGATGGTGGAAAAACTTTAAAAACAATTTTAGATATTTTAGATGATTTAGATTATACATATGTTAATAAGGTAATAAATGCTAAAGACGTTGGTATTCCTCAAAACAGGGAAAGATGGTATTGTGTAGGAATTAGAAAAGATCTTAACATTAAATTGAATCCAGATATGATTTTCCCTACAGAGCAAACAAACTTCTTTTCTTATGATGATATTATTGATGTAAATAATATTTACAAAGAATATAAAATAAGTGATATTTGTGAAAATAATATTCAAAAACATATTGATAAAGTGAAAGAAAAAAAATCTAAATATACACTTGCTTATGAAATTAGACCTTCACGTTGTCAATTCAAGACAGATGGTATTTCTCCTTGTTTAACAGCAAAAATGGGTACAGGTGGAAATAATGTTCCTGTCGTTGTTGAATTAAATAGAAAACTAACAGAAAAAGAATGTTTAAAACTAATGGGATATCCAGAGAATTATAAAATAGGTAAAGGTTCTCAAGCATATAAACAAATTGGAAATAGCGTTGTTGTTCCAGTTTTAGAGCAAATCTCAAAATCTTTAGTAAATATATTAAAAAATGAAACTATTCAATAGTTTCATTTTTTGGTTTTAACACAATTGTAAAATTTCCTTTACTTCTTCCTGACCCTGTAGTTACCCAAAATGGGATATAATTTAATTTTTTTATAGCATCTCCTTTATAAAAATAACTTGCAGAATATGGTTCTTCGTAAATATGATATCCATTAAAAATTATTTCCTGTAAATATTTATCATTATCTATAATCTCAGCTATTCTATTATTTGCAAACCATTTTAATTCTTTATATATCATAATTTCATCAAACTTACTTAAATCTTTATTTAACAAACAATTCAATGAAGGCATATCTTTGCAATATTTATTAATTATTTCTTGTTTTGAAGTATGCCATCCAGCACATACCATATCATTTTTTGATAATTCTTCCTCCTTTTGACAATAGATACTTGCAGATGCTCCTAATTCATACTCTTTAAAAAGCTTATAAAAACTGTCTGGAGTTAGTTTTAAAATTTGAAATCTGCTAGAATCAGACATTTTCACAGAGACTCCACTAAAATCTATTGGTGAATATTTAATATTATTATCGTTTAAAATTTCTTCATCTAAGTAATTTTCATTTTCCAGTAAAATATTTTTTAATTTTGAATCTTCAGATTTTATTAAATATGTATCAGCTCTTGTCATTACATTTTGATTAGATAATTTTGAATATTGCTTTGTAGTTACACGAACCATATAAATATTATTTACATTATAACTATTAAATTGATCTATGTATTCTTTAAATCTATTACTTTTCTTTTCAGTATTAAATAATTTAACGAATTCAATTTCTGCAATATCTCCAGAAAAAGTACCTCTATTCATTTTTTCTATTCCTTTCTATAATTAATAAATCATTTAGTAGCGATCCCCATTTAACTTGCATAACTCGTCTTCTATTCTCTGTATTAGGATTAAAATTTAAACATCTATTCCATATTTGATATGTCAAAGGTCCAAAATGAATAGAATCTAAACTAAATATATTATTAACAACATACTCTATTATTTCATCTTTAGAAGCCCAATGTCCTTCATTAACATTTCCATAATATAAAGCATCTACGATATCATAATCATCAGATTTTCCTTGCATAATAAATCTATATATAAATTCTTTTATATTTTTTTCTTTATTAAATTCTTTATTTATCATTTCTATTTCTTCCGGGAACTGTTGCTTATAGTCTGAACTAGATATTCTTTGACTACCTGTACCATCACTTGTTCCATCTCCCCAATGAAATTTAAGTAGCTTATTTATAGTTTCGTTCGAAATATTTATTGATTCCAAAAACTCAACAAATACATCTACTTTCTCTTGATGAACTGAATTTCCTGTCCCTTTTTTTATACTTATCCTCTTTATTACGTTATTTATAGTTATTATCATATCAGGCTTTTGTCCACTTTTTCCTGATGTAGCCTGTATAATATTTTCTTCATCTATATTTCCAAATATAAAAAAGATAAAATCTTTCATATTACTATTTAAGTCTTTTATCTTTTTGCTATTTAAATATTCTATTAATTCATCTTCATTTTCAAATCCTGAAGTGTTATCTCCCATTCTTTGTACCTCCTTTTTATAAATAATATCATAAAATTAATTTTTATTCCACAAATTATGTATAAAAATGTCAAATTATAGAATTTAAAGCAATCCATATCTTTTTTAAATCTTCTTTAAATCCATCTAAATAAACTACCTTTATCATTCCACTATTTGCTAAGTGTGTTAATTGATTAATGTTATTTCCTATTTTTCTTAATTCGTGAACAAAATTCCTAACATCTTCAATTATAATAATATCCCTCTCTAATCCCTGTTCAATTAAATATTCTGATAATGTCATCTCTGCTTTTTGACTCTTTTTTATTAATTTTTCTTTTTCCTGTTTTGTAACTCTAATTGTTATCATATTATTCTTTTTCAATTTTTACTCCTTTCAAACTTATGTGGTTTTACCACTAGATCAATACATTTGTATATACAAATGGGAATCTTGCTTATGAATTCCCAAGATGAAATTTTTATAAAGGCAAGACTCCCTCATTTTATTTTTAAGTATAATTACAATAGCTATTTATAATTTTTTCAATATCATGTGGTGAATCGCTTTCACATATGTATTCTTCCTCAATTATTAGTTTATATTTTCTTTTTATATTACTTTTACTGTCTACCCTTTTAACTGTCCATTTATCATTATTTTTATCATAATATTGTTTCATATTTACCTCACTTTCCTAAATTAGCATACAAACTATCCCAATCAAAATTAGAATAATCTCTTTGTTCATAATTTAAGTAACCTTTCTTTTTTGAAAAATCTTTTTTACTTTCTTCTAATTTATTTTTTTCTTTTTTATTCTCTTCTGTTCCATTACCTAACGTTACATTAACGTTATTTTCATTCTTTTGATTTTCTCTAAACCTTTTTTGTCTTTCTCTATTTTGTTCTTTAACAAGTTCATATTTATCAGCACTTTGGTACTTGTCCCAATTTTTAACTCTGTATATATTGTCCTCATAAATTATCATTTCAAAATGGATTAACTTGTCCAATATATTTTGAATTTTTTTGTTTGATTTGTGTGTAATCTTTGCAAGATCTTCTACTGTCATTGGTATATTTTCTGACATCATAATCTTTCCACCTTGCATAGATATTCCAGCAATTACTAATAATTGAATCCATATCCTAAAGAACGTGTCCCCATCACGTTCTTTTAGTAATAGTTGCATTTTAGGATTTGCAAATATATTTGTAAACACTTTAATCCATTGCATAAACAATACTCCTTTCCTACTTTTTTATAGAATTTTCTTCTTTTTCTTTTAAGTATTCATCTAAAGCTTGTACTCTAAATAATACTCTACCACCAACTCTAGCACATGGTATTTGTTTTCTTCTTACTAGCTGATTTACAAGCCAATATGATATTCCTAAATACTCTGCTGTTTCTTTCATTGTTAGTGTTGTTCTTTCTACTTTAGGTAGTTCGTTCATAAAATCACCTCCCATTTTTCGACAATATTTTTAACAAATTCAGCACTTATTAGCACTTTTATTGATTTTTCGTGCTTTCCTTTGTATAATGTAAATAGCTAATTACTGATTATTATTTTAGTTGTTAGCTTATGAATTAAAAACCGTACAAATGAAAAAAATATTTTATTTTTTGTTGTAGGGGGTAATTTATGATTGAAAATATGCAAATTATCTTTGATTTTAAAAACTCAAAAGAATATCTTTCCAATTACAAATTAGAATCTATTAATGATAAAAAAATAATAGTAAAAAATGCTCCACCCAAAAGGCAAGACTTAGGAACATTTTTACTAGATTTTATGGATACAGATTTTGATGATCATATAGATTTATATCTATTTGTAAAAAAATATTTATTTATTCATTTGCTAACTATATATGATAATACTATTATTACTGATATAAATAATTACCACATTGAAATCAAAAAAGATAAAGCTCAAGATTTTATTGATTGGATTTATAACACGTATTCTGTTGATTTTTCAATGATACAAATAAACTTGGAAAGAGTCTTTAGAAACAAATATTATGATGATATATTAAAAATTACAGATATATTATCTGATGAATATGACGAAATAGAAGAACTGTCAAGCAACGAGAAAGACTACTGTGCAATTAACGAATTATTAGCTGACAATAATATAACAAAAATCAACTATGATTTAAAAACATTTTTTATGAACAATATCCCTGAAAATATATCTACTAATTACACATTTTCTTCTGATACTGTTGATAACTTTTTATATTGTATTGTTAAAGAATTAATAAGTAATGTTAAAAATATTAAATTTGAATGTTGTAGAAATTGTAGCTATTGGTTTATTAATACAAATAGTAATGAACAAAAATATTGTGATTCTATATTTGAAAATAATATGACTTGCAACGAAATTGCTAAAGAAGAGCGTTCTAAGAAAAATGAAAAAGATGATATATATTTGCAAAAATGTAGAAAAAGATATAAAAATTTACACAAGCAAGTTTCAATAGGTGCATCTGAAAGAGTGCAAAATTGCTTTGAAATTTTTAAAGAGCAATATCCTATTTATCAAGAAAGATATAAAGAAGGATTAATTACTGGAGAAGAACTTCTTGAATGGCTTGAATGTATGAAAATAAAAAAGAAAATGTAAAACTAAATATGAAATTTAGTCTTACATTTTTTATTTCAGCAGACAACATTTTTTATATTTTTTTCCACTTCCACATGGGCACAATTCATTTCTGCCTATTTTTCTACTTTCTAGCCTCATACCTCTTTTATTTCTTAAATATTCTGCCAAATTCATTATTTCTGTACTTTTTGCCCCTTTATCATAAGAAGTTAGAATTTTAAAATCTATCTTATTAATTATATTATCACTGCTATAATACAGAAATACACTTAATAATTTTTCACATTTTGATAAATTCATATTTGCATATGTAATATTAATTAATGTATTTTCATCTATACTATCTTTTCCATATATAGATGAAATACATAATCCTTCTACACCATTTTCATCTTTTTCCTTTAATGACATATATCCGATATTTTGGTCTATTGTTATTCTTATAAAACTCTCTTGATTCTGTAATTATCTTTTCTGTTTGATGTAGTGTATTCGGATCCAAATTAAGTAAAAATGTAGTAAGATATGTATGGTTTTTAATAGAATTATTTTTTTCACAATAATCAATAACTTTTTTAATTTCAATAGGTATATTTCTAAACGGTTTTGCAATTTTATTTTTCTTAAACCATAAATTGTTATAGTATTCATCCAGTTCTTCCATCCAGTCCTCACCACAAATTGCTACTAATCCTAATTCCTGCTCAATGTTCTCTTCTTTAATTAAATTATCTACTTGTTGATTAATTCTTTCGTTATAAAAATTGTATTCAATCCACATTCCTAAATGATATAGTTCATCATATAAATCAACATTTTTATTTCCTATAGCTTTTTTCCTTTGTAACAAGTATTGGATAAAGTAACATGGATGCTGTTTAAAATAATCACTATAAACCCTTAGATCATCTAAGCACAAAACTAAAGTATTTTTGCTCAACGATATAAGTTTAACTTTATCTATTCTGGCTTCAATATCATTAAAAGCTTCTGCTGTTATTATTATTTTAAAAATTCTAGTATCTTCGTTTATTTCAATTTCGGCTTTTCTGTTTCTATTTCGTTTATTATTACTATCATAAATTAAAACTTTTTTCTTTTCAATTAAACACTTCTCTAAGTTATCTTGTTGTTCATTGGCTTTTTTTATCAAATCCTGTAAGGATTTCTTATGAGAATCCAAGTCATTAATTGCTAATTCAGGTGTAAAACTTCCTGATTTAATTTCAATTATAAAAATATTATTATCATATAATATTAAAATATCATTTTCTATAATCTTTTTTTCATAATCATAATAATTATTTGTATAAATCTCTTTACTATTAAGTATTTTGCTAAAATAATCTGCTACTACTTTTTCAACATTAGATGTATATCTTTCCCTTAGCTCCTGCTGTTCTTTGCTTGTTAGCATTTCACACATTCCCTGTATAACTATCTTATCAAAATTATCATAAAATTTTTGCTGTAACAATATATAATATTCATTTTCAATTTTGGTAAAAGGTTTATATTTTATCCTATTAATTAATTCATTCCAGTTTTCAATACTGATATTTTCCACAAAATTTTTATAATATTCTTTTTCAACTAAGAATTTATCTAAAAAATCATTTGTCCATTTAGTACAATTTTTTAGATTTGCTAATTCTAAACTATGTATATCCTCAAAATATTCATTTAATTGTTGCTGTTCCTTTTCATTGAATTCTGCAATCGCATGAACACCTTCATTGTCAATCTTTATTTTTTTAGTTCTTACTAATTTTCTTATACTATTAATACTATTCTCAAATTTAAAATAAAAATTATTTTTTAAATTTAAAATTCCAGAATATAAATCTTCTAAAGTAAAACCATAAGCTGTTTCGAATTCTTTCTCTAAACAGTCTAATAAATCTTTATGATGCTGAATCTCAAATATATCATATCTCTTTCCACTCCAGTCTTTAAATGAATATGAATGACTTAAATATTCGTTTTCTTCATCCGTCAATCCATTTTCTTTATTAAAAACTATTCCATATTGTATAGTGAAACTATGTATTTCTTCAAGATATTCATTTATTCTTTTAATATTGCATTCCTTTAATTCTTCTGTATGATCACTTTTATCAAAACAAGAAAATAATATTTGCAAATACATTACTTTTATGCTTTTTAACCATCTTTCATCTTTTTCTTCTTCATTTCCAAAACTAATTTTATACTCCCAGTAAAAATGTGCAAGAACATCATACATAGAAAAATTTTTTATATAATTTATGATTTCGACAATTTTATTTTTAAAATCAATTTGTAACTCGTCATTTGTAGGAAATTTTATTTTACTATTTTCCATTTTTTAATCTCCATTAGTATTTTTATTATTTTTTTCTGATACATTTCTTATTGTTAAAGTTTGAGAAATACTTCCCCATCTATCATTCAATTTTTTCTTTATATTTTCAAAATTTGAAAATCCTAATTCTATTAAAATATAATATTCAAGTATATAAATTAATGCACGAGTATATATTCCTAATTCTTCACTTGTAAGAATTTTAGATTTCTTCTTTATATTTTCATCATAATGTATGTAATAATTTCTCGTATTTGCTATTATATTAGGAAAATCTAAGTGTTTTATATCTCCAGTATCAAAATATATATTAAAATCTGCCACTAATAAATCTGCAATTCTACTTTCTAATGTTATAAATTTATACGAATTTGCCATAAGAAATTTTTTGTCATTCTCTATAAAATCCTTAGGACGATCTTTTAATATAACCTCATCAATTCTTTTTTTATATTCTCCCAAAGTATTAGCTTTAAACCTTGAATGATATGTTTCTAATGCTTGTACAATGTTTAAGAAAGCTCTAATGTTTGACATTCCATTTGTTTCAATAATTTGTAAATACAACTCTATTATAGGTTCTAATTTTTCATACTTATAAAAAAAGTTATTAAAACATTCATTTTCAATTAATTCCGGAAGCACAATCCATCCCCATTTTTTAGTATAACTATTTTTTTCTTCAAAATTATTTCCTTGATTTATCTTTGAACTTATAATTGAAATTTGCCTTTCATATTTTCTATCTCCATATATATCATAATATTCACTATTATATCCACTTATTTTTCTTATGTTTATTTTCGATAATGTTGATATTTCAATTAACCTTTTTATTTTTAATAATATCACCATAAATTCATTTAATGATTTTTCTTCTTTAAACGTTATTTCAATATTTCCAGCTTGTTTCAATGATATATTCTCATTTAATAAGTCAGAAAAAACAATAGGCAACATGCTTTTTTCAACTATATATTTAATATAATAATCTTTATTTTCATATATTTTCAATTCACAATCTTCATTAGAAAAAATTTCGTTTTTCTCTCCAATAGCATAGCCTGATATATTTCCCCATTCTATTATATCAGATAATTCAAATAAGACTTTATAAAAACTAATGGGATTTTCTATCTCACCTCCTACACCCTCTATCATATATTCTGCATTATATGTAAAAACTGTTCTTCCTTCTGAAACAAGCCCTTTTGTTTCTTTCCTATTACAATTCAACAGTGAGAACTTAAATCCCGTACTGAGTTGGCAACTTAGAAAATCAATATTCATTGGTAGTTTAACAATACTAGCAAATGCACCTTTCACACTTATTTTTATAAGTATTCCACCATATTCTCTATTAATATATAAATCACATTTATATGTTTTTTTATTATAAAAGACATCTCCACTTCCACTATAATTTAATTCCATTTTATCATCTCCATTTTTTTAATTATATCATCTTATTTCTAGATATTAAAGACTAATTACAAACCATACAAAAAAATCTTTTATATTTTTCCCATTGTCGGGTTTGGTTTTTAAACGAAAAACTGTTACAATTAAAACATAGCAATTCAAACAATTACTAAATAAAAATAGAAAGGAGGCAAAAGATAGTGACTGGTAGTATTGAAAAACGTGGTAAAGACAGTTATAGGTTGGTAGTATTCAAAGGTTATGATTTAGATGGAAAATCTATAAGACATCAAAAAACAATTCATTGTAAGAACAAATCTGAGGCAAGAACTGAACTTGCAAAATATATAGCAGAAGTTGAAAATGGATTTATTGTTGAAGGAAATGTTCCAACATTTAAAGAATTCGTTGAAATATGGAAACGTGATTATGGACAAAAAGAACTTGCTCCATCTACTTATTATAGATATTTAGGAATATTAGAATCTAGAATTCTTCCATACTTTGGACATTTTAAACTAAATAAAATTCGACCTATAGACATTATGCAATTTTATAATTTACTTGAAGATGATACACAAATAGTTAGAAAGAAAAATAACAATGGAAAGAAAACTAGAAAGCCTTTATCTAAGAAAACAATTTTAGAACATCACAGACTTTTACATGCAATGCTAACAAAAGCTGTATATTGGCAAATGATTGTAACTAATCCTGCAGATCGAGTACAACCACCCAAAGCACCTAAGCCTAAGCGTGAATGTTATGATGAAGTACAAACTAGAATTCTAATAGATAATTTAGAAAAGCTAACTGGAAATGATGTCAAATATAAAGTTGCTGTTTTATTAGATATATTCATAGGTGCAAGACTTGGAGAGCTAGCTGGACTTGAATGGTCAGATATTGATTTAAAAAATGGAATTATCAGTATAAACAAATCAAGCCAATATTTATCTGACAAAGGAATATTTACAAAAAGCCCTAAAACAGAAAGTTCAATTCGTGAAGTCGCTATTCCCGATTTTATCATTTCTTTACTTGAGGAATATAAGTTATGGTATGAAGAACAAAAATCTATTGTAGGCGATTTCTGGCACGATTCTGATAGGTTATTTGTACAGGTAGATGGCAAACCAATTACCCCATCAACTATTAGTAAATGGTTTGAAAAATTTATTAAGCAAATTGGCTTACCTGTTATAACATTTCATGGCTTACGCCACACAAACGCAACATTGCTTATAGCACAGCAAGTAGATGTAGCAACTGTATCAGCAAGGCTCGGTCATGCACAGATTACTACAACCTATAATTTTTATGTACATCCTTTAAAATCACATGACAAACACGCAGGAAATGTACTAGAAAATTTATTAGTTACTAACGCACATTAAAAATTCAATATTACTAAATCTTTTTTGCTCTCATATTTATCAGCTATGAATTTTGTTGAAATTTATAGTATTACAAAGGTCTAGTTTGAGGAGTTCATCCCCAATTTCTCCCCAAATTGACATAAGAAGATAATTTTTAGTGATTATAGCAACCTTTAAACAAAATAAAAAATCACTAAAACCGTTACAGTTCTAGTGATATATGATTTGGTTGCGGGGGTAAGACTCGAACTTACGACCTTCGGGTTATGAGCCCGACGAGCTGCCAACTGCTCCACCCCGCGATTTGTTGTTTGCTTACTTAGTATAACTCCATTATTGTCTTTTGTCAATACATTTGAACAATTTTTATCTTTTAATTTGAATATATTACTATTCCATTGTTAATAGTTTTTCTAATACTTCATTAAACTTCTATTTGTTCTTTAAGGTCGTTATATTTTGCTTCACCTATTCCTTTAACATTTTGTATATCTTCTATTTTTCGAAAACTTCCATTTTCCTCTCTATACTTAATTATTTTTGCTGCTGTGGATGCACCTACTCCTGGTAACCTTTGTAATTCATCCTCATCTGCTGTATTTATATTTATTTTTTCTTCCTTTATATTATTTTCAATATTTGCTGTATTATACTCTATTTTTTTATCATTATCTTCTGTGTTTGGTATATATATTTTTTGTCCATCTTTTAGTATATAAGCTAAATTTATTTGTGCTAAATCTGCCTTTTCCGTAGTACCTCCTGCCTTTTTAATTGCGTCAATTACTCTTGCACCCTCTTCTAGTTCCACTATTCCTGGTTTATTTATCTCTCCTATTATATGCACAACAATTACTTTTTTTGCCTCTTCTTTTATAATATTTTCTTCTTCTGCAAAATATTCTTCGTAATTATTCTCTTCATAATTATATTCATCTATTTTTGTTAAAACATATATCGAAATTATTATTAGAATTATTACTCCTATAATAATTATTATTTTTTTATTATTTTTTAATTTTTCCAAATAAATCTTTCCTTTCTTTTTCTTTTATTTTACTATTGAATTTTTAAAATACTTAATATATATTTATATTAGAGGAGATTTTATGAAACATATAAAAAAAGTATTTTGTATTTTATTAATAATTTTTAATATTATGATAGTATGTAATTTTAGTAATGCCAGTGAAATTAATACATACTCTCCAGTATGTTTACTCATGGAAAGTTCCACTGGTAAAATTTTATATGAAAAAGATATACATAAAAAAGTGTATCCTGCAAGTACTACTAAACTTATGACAGCTATATTAGTAATGGAGAATTGTAATTTATCTGATATTGCTACTGTTAATTCAAGCGCTATTGATATTGTTCCAGCTGGCTATTCTTCTGCTTATTTAAAAAAAGGAGAAAATTTAACTATAGAACAACTATTACATGTATTATTAATTCCATCAGCAAATGATGCTGCAAATGTATTGGCGGAACACGTTGGTGGTACAATTGAAAATTTTGCTAATATGATGAATCAAAAAGCCAAAGAATTAGGTTGTAAAAACACCAATTTTAAAAATCCGAGTGGCATACATGATGATAATCACTATTCTACAGCTTATGATCTTTCTATTATTACAAAATATGCTATGCAATTTCAAACTATAAAAGATATTGCAAATACTACAAAATACAATTTACCTAAGACAAATAAATATAATAGTGAAGACAGAATTTTCTATAACACAAACCTGCTATTATCACATCATTCTCCAGATGATTACTATTATGAATATGCAACAGGATTGAAAACAGGTTATACAAATCCTGCTAAAGATTGTATTATTGCTACTGCTAAAAAAGATGATTTAGAACTAATTGCTATTATTTTGGGTGCAGATGACAATATTGGAAATTCTATACCGAAATATTTAGATTGTAAAACACTTTTTGAATATGGGTTTAATAATTATTCTTTTAAAAGCATCGTAAAATCCAATTCTTTAATTAATCAAATTTCAATTCATGGTGGTACTAAAGATACAAAAAATCTTGATATTTTAGTAAAAGATGATATTAATATATTTTTGAATAATAATTTTAATACGGAAAATTTAACTTCTGAAATAAAATTAAAAGAAAATTTAATTGCTCCTATAAAAAAGGGAAGTGTCATTGGTGAAATTTCTTATACTGTAGATGAAAAGATTTACTCATCTGATTTAATTGCTGGAAATGATGTAGAAATAATTGACTTTATGCCAATATTCTTAAGAATATCAATTTTATTGTTTGTAATCTTTATTATAATTATTGTTTTAAAAAGAAGTTAGAAGTTTAATCTTCTAACTTCTTTAAAATATCTTCTCCTACTATAATAGTTATATCAATATTGTTCGAAGAATCCCCTTGTAATATGTTTCCGATTTTCAATACATTTTTTATATCCTCTGTAATATTTTCTGGTGCATTATTTCTATTTATTATTGTCGTTTTAGAAGTTTTAGAAGTACTCTCTGTACTCTTAATATTGTATCCCATTCTCTTCAATGTGTCTGAGACCTCATCAAATCTTTCCTCGTTTCCTATTCCATTAAGTAATTCTATTTTTATTTCCTCTTTTTCTTCATCACTTACTTCAGATTCTTCTTCATTTATATTGAAAAATAATTTATTTACCACTTTTTTTGTTTCTTCTTTGTCACTGCTATATATCCATACCACATTTGCAAATTCTGGTACTCCTGGTAAAACTGCAGTTTTTAAATTGTTTATGTTAAATTCAACTGCATATGGTATATAATCTTTTACTGCTTTAAAATCCAAATTTGTTTCAACATATTGCTCAGCAATATCTAATAAATTATTAATCTTTGTAACACTATTCCAACTTAATAATTTCTTTGCTAAAGTTTTTAAGAATTCCCTTTGTGTTTTCATCCTTCCAATATCTTCTTGTCCATATTCACTTGGATATGTACTTCCATCATTATTATGCCTAAATCTTACAACTTGCTCTGCTTTATCACCATCTAGCAATTGTTCTCCAGCTTTTAGGTGTATGTATAAATCCTGGCTACTATCATCATAATCCATATCTATCGGTACATTAAATGTAACTCCACCTATTTCGTCGACTAATACTTTTAAAGCTTCTGTATCTACCATTAAATAATATTTTACATTTATGCCTGTAATATCTGTTACATATTTCATAAGCTTTTGAGGTCCATTTTCTGTTTGATAAACAGCATTTATCTTGTCCCATGATGTAGCACTTGATTTATAATCTCCTATAAAGGTATCTCTTGGAATAGAAAGTAACGCTGCTGACTGATCCTTTGGGTCATATGAAGCTAATATTAAAGTATCTGTTAAATTTTGGCTTTTTCCTAATATCAAGCAATATATTTTATCCAAAGTCAATATTGTATCTTTATCATGCCCCATTGCTGTCATTAAAAGTCCTTTTGCTCCTCCACCATTTTTATACACTTTATATCCTAAAATTGCTCCTGCCAATAATATGATAAATAATATAACAAGAATAATTTTTTTACCTATACCTCTTTTTTTCTTTTTATTTTTTACTTCATTTATTTCTTTTGTTTTCAAATTTCTCACTCTTTCTTTTATTTTTATTGTACTTGTCTAGTATAACAAAAAAAAATGTAAATATCAATATACTTTTTTAAAAAAAAGTATAGACAAATTTTTAAAAATGTTGTATTATGGTAAAAATTAGGAGGTGGTAATTTATATTTAAATTAATTGATTACTTTTTTATTCTTTTCATTTTTAATCTTTTTATTGTTTTCTATTCAATTTACAATTTCTTTGATATCAATGTTTTCCACAATTTGCAAGGCTCAAAATTAAATATTAAAATTAAATAATGGAGGTGAAACTTTTATTAAACGTTTTATTTTTATTTTACTTTTATCTTTTACCTTGTGTTGCTTTGGTTTCAAAATTTTTTATCCCATTTTCACATCTAATTCAATTATTATTAATTATGGTTTGCATCCATTTGATATTTGTATTGAACAACCTTTACTCTGGAAATATATAAAAATTGCCTTTATATTTTCGTATATTTTTTCTTCTTTTATAATTTCAAATTCTATTTTTTTATTATTTATTAAACCATTTGATAAACCTAAAAAACTTAAAAAAAGTTCTATCCAAACAACTCACTTTTCACATAATCAGCTTTCTCTTTTTATTGGCAAAAATGTTTATACAAATGAAAAAATATATCTACCAGAAAAAGCATTATATCAAAATATTTTAGTAACAGGAACAATTGGTACTGGAAAAACAAGTAGTGCTATGTATCCTTTTACTGAACAATTAATTTCTTACAAATCAAATAGTGAAACCGAGAAAATAGGAATGCTTATTTTAGATGTTAAAGGTAATTATTGTAATAAGGTAAAAGAATTTTGTCATATATATAATCGTGAAGAAGATTTAATCACTATAGAATTAAATGGTAATTTTAAATATAATCCTTTACATAAGCCAAATTTAAAACCTTCTGTCTTAGCTCATAGGCTAAAAACTATACTTTTATTATTCTCCAAAAATAATACAGAATCTTTTTGGATAGATAAAGCTGAGCAAATTTTAAGTGAAGCTATAAAATTATGCAGGCTATATAATGACTATTATGTTACCTTTGATGAATTACATAAAATAATTACGGTTAATAATTATTATAAAGAAAAGATAGAAATTTTAAGGCAAAAATTTATTAATAATTGTTTTACATATGCAGAAACTTATGATTTACTCTCTTCCATCAATTTTTTTGAAAAAGAATTTTTAAATTTAGATTCAAGAACTCTTTCTATTTTAAAATCTGAAATTACTCGTATTACGAATAGCTTTGTCTCTGAATATGATGTATTAAAAACTTTCTCTCCCCCTAAAGATGAATTGAATTTCTTAGGCTTCGATGAAGTAATAAATAATGGCAAAATAGTTGTTTTAAATATGAATATTAGTGAATACACAATACTTTCTAAAATAATTTCTGCATATTTAAAATTAGATTTTCAAACTGAAGTTATGATGAGATTGGCAAACAACTTTGAAACTTCTAAAAGAAGTGTTGCTTTTATTTCTGATGAATATCATGAATATTGTACAGAAACAGATAGTAATTTTTTCTCTCAAAGTAGAGAAGCTAAATGTATTAATATTGTTGCTACTCAAAGCTATACGTCAATTTTAAATACTTTAAACAATCAGGCTACAGTTAAAATGATTGTTCAAAATTTAATAAATAAATTATGGTTCAGGACAGATGATATTTTTACAATAGAAGATATACAAAAACAAATTGGTAAAGAAGATAAGGAAAAATCCACTCACTCAATCTCTGAAAATGCTCAAAAAACTGTTTTTAGCTACTTAACTAACTCTTTAAACTCCAAAAATTCTAATATTTCTGAAACTTTAAGTACAAGTATTCAAACAGATTTTATATATGATACAAAGTTTTTTACTCAAGAACTTGAAAATTTTACATCTTTATGTTTCCTATCTGATGGCAATAAAATTATAAAACCACAAAAAGTAAAATTATTACCATATTTTTTATATAAGGAGGATTTTAATGAAAATATTTATTAAAAAAATTATTTTTATTTTATTTATTTTTATTGTATTATTTAGCATTTTTAATTTTACATATTGTTTTTTTGATTCTACACCTAAAATTGTTACAAAATTAAATGAAGCTTTTGAAAAAGTTGAGAGCTGGTTTATGAAGTTAGCAACTCCTGCAGCTGCTGTGGCTGTTGGCACTGGTGTTTTTATGAAGAAGTTTAGTTTCGGAGATGAAGAAAGAATAAGGATAGCAAAAAAATTAATTAGAAGTTCTCTTTTTTCATATGGATTTATACTAGCAATTGATTTAATATTATCTGCTATAAAAACTCTTATTGTATAGGTGAATTCTATGGAACAGCAAAATATTTCTTACATAATTTTTGAAACTATAAATAATCTTTTAAATAACTTGCTAACCTCTATAGATACGACGCTCTATGAAGTATTAGATGAATTAGTTTTTATAGATACAAATATATTAAAAGTTCCTTTCTTTGAAAAAATATTTGGAACTTACTCTAACAATGGACTTTTGTTAATAGCTAATTCTTTATTAATTGCATTTGTTATATACTATGCGGTAAAACTTGCATATTCCAGTTACACCAGCCAACCCATTGAATCACCACGTCATTTTATTCTAAAATTACTTATCTTAGGAATTTGCATTAATTCTTCATATTTTATATGTGAACAATTTTTAAATATAAATTATTTATTTTCTTCTTCCATTCAAGAATTGGGTCAATATATTTTTGACTCTTCCATTTCTTTTGCTAAATTAATAGAAAAATTAAATATTGATATTTATTCCACAAGTACTAATTTTAACATTTTTTCTTTTGATGGCATTTCTAAAGCCTTTATTACTATAAGCTTATTTAATTTAATTTTTTCATATGCTTTGCGATACATATTGGTAAAACTATTTGTCTTATTAACCCCATTTTCATTGCTCACTCTTTTAAATAATTCTACAAGCTGGTTTTTTAAATCTTGGATTAGATGTCTTTTTTCTTTATTAATAATGCAATCATTTATTGCTTTAATATTATTACTTATCTTTTCTATTAACTTTAATTCTAATACCTTATCAAAATTGACTTATTTAGGATGTATATATGCTTTAGTTCATATAAATTCATATATACGCCAATTGGTTGGAGGTATTTCTACAGATGTATCAAATAATTTTGGAATTTCTTCTAATTTTTTTAATCATAGGAGGATGTAATGAATTTTATTTTTCCACAAAATTATAACTTTAATAGTAAATTGTTTGGCTTTATAGATTATAATTCTTTAATATTAAATATTATTTGGGATGGTTTTATTTTTATAATATCAAATTCTTTGTTTAACAACCTAAGCGTAAAAATATGTATAATTATTATTTTATGCTTTCCTCTTCTTTTGTTTACTTTTGTCGGAATTAATAATGAAAACATTATTTATGTGTTTAAGTATGTAATCAAATTTTTTATAAAAAATAAACTTTATTTATTTAAATAATATTTTACTCCATTGTTTATTGTAAAAATATTTATAAAATGATATAATTTGACAAATGAACATTGGGAGGTAACTAATATTATGAAACTAGAAGATGCGGAAATATCACCTTTATTTTCTAAGACAGAAATACCAGATATATTTTTTTCTGAGTATCTTTCACAGGCAAATGGTGATTTTGTAAAAGTATATTTGTATTTATTATTTTTATCTAAATATGAAAAAGATGTGAAAATAAATGATTTATCTAAAAAATTAGTACTTCCTTTGAAGGTTATTCAAGATGCCTTAAAATATTGGGAGGATATTGGTGCTATTACTAAAAAAAATACTGGATATATTATAAATAATCTACAAGAGATAGAATTATATAAAATTTATAAGCCAAAAACCTCTTTGTCTGCAGAAGAATTAAAAAAATCTGCTGAAGGTCAAAAAAGAGCTCAGGCTATAGAATGTATAAATAATAAATATTTTTCTGGATTAATGCCTACTTCTTGGTATCCAGATATTGAATTGTGGTTTAAAAAATATAATTTTGATGAAGAAGTTATGATTGCTTTATTTGGCTACTGCTTTGATAAATCTGCTCTTCATAGAAACTACATTCAAACAGTAGCAGAAGCGTGGTGAAAAAATAATATTAGAACATTTACAGATTTGGACATGTATTACGAAAAACAAGAGAAATTAAATTTAATTGCTAATACTATTTCTAAAAAATTGAGTTTAAAAAGAAATTTGTCTCAATATGAATATGCTTATGTTGAAAAATGGGTAATAGACTTTAAATATAATTTAGATATTATAGAAATTGCTTTAAAACGCACTACTTCTAAGGCAAATCCAAGCTTTGATTATTTAGATAAATTGTTAAGTGATTGGCACGACAGAGGATTTACGACTACAGAAGAAATACAAAAATTCTTATTAGAAATGAAAGAAAAAAATAAAAATGTACAGAATTTAGAAAAAACTGCTGGCTATAACAAATATGAGCAAAGATCTTATGATAATTTAAACAATTTATACGCAAATGTTAAGAAAAAACAAGAAGCATAAGGATGTGAAACAATGAGTAATACCACTCTAAAAAATCTTTTAACAGAATATGAAAACAAAAGAATAAGAGCAATTAAGCTTGCTGAGCAGAGGAAAAAAGAGCTATATATTCAAAACCCTAAATTGCAAGAAATTGATGATAAGTTAAATGCTCTAGCCATTTCCACTGCCAAATCTTTAATAAATAAAAATGATTCTGAACTCTTAAAAAATTTAGAAAAAAATATTAACATCTTAAAAAAAGAAAAAATACTTATATTAAACTCAATTGGAAAAGATGAAAGTTATATTTTACCTAATTATGAATGTAAGCTATGTAATGATACCGGATATGTAATGCAAAATTCTCATTCTATTATGTGTAGTTGCTTAAAACAAAAAATATTTGATTTAGAATATAATAAATCAAATATTTATAATATTAAAAACCAGAATTTTAATAATTTTAATGATTTATTTTATTCTAATGTTGTAGATGAAAAAAAATATAAATCAGATATTTCTCCTAGAGAAAATATTAAATTGATAAAAGATATTTGTTTTAAATTTATTAATAATTTTGAAAACCCTGAAGAAAAAAATTTATTGTTTACTGGAAATACTGGTCTAGGAAAAACTTTTATTTCAAGTTGCATTGCTAATGAATTAATTAAAAAAAATAAAACTGTATTATATCAAACTGCTCCAGTTATGTTAGATACAATTATTGATTACAGATTTGGTAAAAATACTAATTCTAACATTTTAGAAAATATATTAACTGTAGACTTATTAATAATAGATGACTTAGGTACTGAATGCGTTAATAATATGAAATTTACCGAATTATTTAATATTATTAATACACGATTATTAAATCAAAAAAATATTACTAAAACCATAATTTCAACTAACTTAAGCTTGCAAAACTTGTATAATACTTATGATGAAAGAATTGTATCAAGAATTGTTGGTAATTATAATATATGTTATTTTTTTGGAGATGATATAAGATTTAAAAAAATCTGTGAATGATCACAGATTTTTTATTATATAAAAGCATTCTTTTTATCGTTCATAATCTTCGGACTTCTTATCATTATATGGAGTTCCACATTTTCCTGCTCCTTCTCCATACAATATTTGAATAAGTTTAGTATCCATACCACTAGCTTCTGAAAATACGGCTTTTTCTAAATAGTCTCTTTCTTTAATCCTTTTACCTGATTTCATAATTTCTTCTATTATTTTTTCAAGTAATTCTTTCTTCTGTGCTAAAGATGTACTCCTATCTTGTACTATTTGTTGTATCTGTGGTCTTGCTCTAGTTGCTAGCGAATTAGCTTTACACTTATCTAATCTTTCCTCTATACATCTTCCAACATATTCAAAATACATTTCTGGACAATTCGGATCATCTATAGATAATAAAATATTAAATATTGATTCATTTTTTATAAAATTTCCATAGATTTGAGCAAGCCTGTTCTTTTCTGTTTCCTCCGGAATTTCATTGTCTGCCAAAGTATCAGCTAGTAATTGTATTTGTTCGAGATTTTCTATTAATATATTTAAACGCTCTTTTTTCTCTTCTATTATTTTATTACTCATTATTCACCTTCATCAGCAGATATTTTTTCTATACTTACTACTTTTCCCTCATTTGTTCTCATTAAAGTAACACCTTGTGTTGCCCTTCCTAAAATACTTATATCTTTAACATTTAACCTAATTACTGTTCCATTGTCTGTTATAAGCATAACATCTTCTTCATCTGTTGCAATTCTTATTCCTACTATGTCTCCTGTTTTAGGTGTTATTTTATATGTAATTACTCCTCTTCCACCTCTATTTTGCACTCTATATTCATCTAGCTCTGTTCTCTTTCCAAATCCATTCTCTGTTATAGCAAGAAGAGTTCCTTTTATACCTGAAACTATTGATTCCATTCCTATTACACTATCTTCTTCATCAAGTCTTATTCCTATTACTCCTTGCGCTGTTCTGCCGACAGGTCTAACATCCTTTTCATCAAAAGTAATACTCATACCTTTTTTAGTTACTAATACTACATTATCTTCTCCATCTGTTAATCTTACATCTATTAATTCATCATCATCTTTTAATGTAATTGCTAATAATCCCGTCTTTCTTGCTGAATTATATTCTGTAAGTGCTGTTTTCTTTATTAATCCGCTTTTTGTTCCCATCAACAGATATTTTCCTTCAGAAAAATTATTAATAGGTATAACAGCAGATATTTTTTCACCTGGATCTAAGCTTAATAAATTTACAATTGCTGTTCCTTTTGCAGTTCTTCCTGCTTCTGGAATTTCATATCCTTTTAATCTATATAATTTTCCTTTATTGCTGAAGAATAATATTAAGTCATGTGTTGAAGCTGTAAATATTTGTTTTACAAAGTCTTCTTCTCTAGTTGCTATTCCAGTTATTCCTTTTCCTCCTCTTTTTTGGCTCTTATATGTGTCTACTGGCATTCTTTTTATATATCCGAAATGAGTTAAAGTAATAACGCTTTGTTCTTCTTTTATTAAATCTTCTACATCAAGGTCACCTTCTGCTGCTACTATTTTTGTTTTTCTTTCATCACCAAATTTTTCTTTTATTTCTATTAATTCTTGCTTAATTATATCAAAAACTAATCTTTCACTACTTAAAACCTCTCTATAATATGCAATTAATTTCATTAATTCATTATATTCTTCATCTATTATTTCTCTTTGCAAACCAGATAACGTTTTTAATCTCATATCCAATATTGCTTGTGCTTGTATATCAGAAAGTCCAAATCTTTCCATTAATCTTTCTTTAGCATCATCATAAGAATTCCTTATAATATTTATTACTTCATCTATATTATCTAATGCTATTTTTAATCCTTCTAATATATGAGCTCTTGCTAATGCTTTATCTAAATCAAATTGTGTTCTACGTAAAATAACAGTTTTTCTGTGTTCTATGTAATATTCCAAACATTGTCTTAATGTTAATATTTTTGGTTCTCCATTTACTAATGCAAGCATTATAATTCCAAAAGTATCTTGCATTTGTGTATTTTTATATAATTGATTTAATACTACTTGAGCGTTTGCATCTCTTTTTAGTTCTATTACAATTCTAACTCTATCTATTCTGTCTGATTCATCACGCAAATCTGAAATTCCTTCAATTCTTTTTTCTCTAACTAGTGCTGCAATATTTTCAACTAATTTTGCCTTATTTACTTGATATGGTAAAGAATTAACAATTATTCTTTGTTTATTATTACTCATTTCTTCAATTTCAGCTTCTGCTCTTACTGTAATTTTACCTTTTCCTGTTAAATATGCTTCTTTTATTCCTTCTCTTCCCAAAATTATACCTTCTGTTGGAAAATCTGGACCTTTAATTATCGATAATAATTCTTCATCTGTTACATTATCTTCGTCAATTATTTTTATAATTCCATTTATTACTTCTGTTAAATTGTGTGGTGGTATATTTGTTGCCATTCCTACGGCAATTCCAGAAGAACCATTAATTAATAGTGTTGGTATTTTTGATGGAAGTACAGTTGGTTCTTGTAACCTGTCATCATAGTTTGGCATAAAATCTACTGTATTTTTTTCTATATCTGTCAGCATTGTCTCTGCTATTTTTGCCATTCTTGCTTCTGTATACCTCATCGCAGCTGCTCCATCACCATCTATTGAACCAAAGTTTCCATGTCCATCAATTAATCTATATCTTAATGAAAAATCTTGTGCCATTCTTACCATTGCATCATAAACAGAAGCATCTCCATGTGGATGATATCTTCCTAAAACTGATCCTACTGTATTAGCACATTTTCTGTATGGCTTGTCTGATGTTATCCCGTCTTCATACATAGCATACAAAATTCTTCTATGAACAGGTTTTAAACCATCTCTTACATCTGGCAAAGCACGAGATACAATAACACTCATCGCATAATCTATGTATGACGTTTTCATCTCTGTTTCTATATCTCTTTCTATAATATTTCCGTCACGTGATTCCATTTTTTTACCATTCCTTTCTGATGTTTTGTCTTTTATAATTATACTAAAACAAAAAAAATTATGCAAGAAAAACGCAGAAAAAACTCTTATTTAATAGTTATTAGACTAATATTTTACTTAATTCTAACTGTTCTGGTGTTAAATTAAAATCTCCTCCATTATTTTTTATAATTTTGTGTATATTTTCTATTTGCCTTGCCTGTTTTAATGTTTCTTCTAAGGGCATTAATTCTTTTAATTTTTCTTTTATTTTTTCATATTCTTATTCCATTCCTTTAAAGTCTTTATCTTTGTAATATTCTCTCCAATTATTTTCATATTTAGATAATTTATCTAAATTATTTATTTGGCTTGTAAAATTATTTTCTATATTCTTAGAAACATTATCTAAAATAACATCTTTTCCTTTTCTTATCAAATTAGAAACATTATAAGGTATCAATCCTTTTTTTGTTACTTTCCCTAATACCACATCCAATGTTGTAGAAACACCATCTATAATGCCTCCGCTTTTTATAGCAGATTGAGCTTGAGATAAATTTTCAAAATTTCCTGTAAATATTCCAAGAGCACTTTTTCCTAAATTTATTGCTGAATTTATTGCTTTATTTACTCCTTCTTTTAGTCCTCCTTTTATTAAACTATCTTTTACTTCTATAAATTCATTTTCTATTAAGTCTGGTAAAACCCATCTTAATCCAATATCTATTGCTGAATTAATTGTTTTCCCTAAAGTGGTTTCTAAAAAATTATTTTGCCTATTTTCTAAATTTTTTCCTTTTTCTATATTTGTACTTAATTCTAAATTATTCATCTTCTTTTCTAGTCCTTTCTAATATTTTATTTTTTATTATTTTTATATAATTTTTTTTATCTTTTATTATTAATATTTTTTTTATAATATTTATATATTCTTTTTTTATTTCTTTATTTATTTTTTTGGCATTGTTGTTTATTATTAAATTATATTTCTCATTTATATTTATTTTCCCCAAAATATTATAACCTCCAAATATATATTTTAGTAAATTTATATCTATTGAATTTTTATTAACTTTATTAAATAAAATATTTATTTTACTTTTATTTATTTCCCATTCATTAGTATATATATCTAATAATTATTTTGATTTTTTTATTTCTAATATATTAGGCTCTAATATAAAAATATTTATATTACTTATTTTTATTATTTCTTTTGTATAATCTAAAAAACATACTGAAGATGTATCTATTATTATTACATCATAATATTGTTTAAGTTCTTGAATAATTTTATTAATTTTTAAATTGCTAATTTTATATTTAGAATCAAATAATAAATTAATTCCAGATATTAAATCTATTTTTTTATTTATTTTAATTATTAATTCTTTTAAATTTATTTTTTCTTTAATTAAATTATTTTCTTTAATTTTTTTAGATATTTTTTCTGAATATTTTTTTACTCCTAAAATTGTATGTAATGAATTATTTAATATATCAAAATCTATTACTAAAATCTTTTGTTTTGAATAGATTAGAGATTTTGCTAAATTTACTGCAAAAATACTTTTACCTACTCCACTACTTCCTAAAATACAAATTATTTCTTTTTTTAAATTATTTATTTTATTATTTTTTTTGCCTTTTATTTTTCTTATTATTTTATTTCTTTTATTATTTATTTCTTTATTATTTTGATTTATTATAATTTGTTTTAATTCATTTAATTCTTGTTTTATTTTCTCACTTTCATCTTCTTTTTTATTTTTTATTACATTAATTATTTCTGTAATTTCTGTTTTATTATATAAAATATAGTAAATACTTTTAGAGTATAAATATTTTTCCAACTCTTCTTTTTTATTTTCTAAAATAATTATTATATTAATATTAGGATTCATTTCTTTTATGTCTTCTATTAATTTTTCTATTTTATTTTCTCCAGGTAATATTTCACTCAATATTAAAAAATCTATATTCTTCTCTTTCTCTAGTACTTCTTTTACTCCATCTTGATATTGAATATCATTTCCTATTACAATAAAATCTTTTTGTTTTTTTAGTTCATTATTTAATATTGGATTTGCTAATGCTGTTATTATTTTTTTCATTATTTATATCATTCCTTTTTTTCAATTATATTTTTTTCGAATTGTGCAGCATCTATTCTAGTTAAAATATGTTCATTGCCAACAAACATTAAACATTCTCCTCTTTTTAGAGATTTTATTTCTATTTTTTCTTTTTCAGACAGATTTGTATATTTGCTTAATAATAAAATATTTTCTTCTTCAAGAGCAAAAAATGTTTTAATTTCGGAATTATTTAAAATACTTTTTCCATATATTCCTTCATCTAAACTAAATAAATCTGATATATCTTGTGTTATTGCTACACTACTACCTCCAAATTTTCTTATTGTTTTAAATATTTTATATATAAAGCTTGCTACTTCTTTGTTAGATGTAACACCTATTAATCTCCAGATTTCATCTAAATATATTGCTTTTTTTACATTTCTATCTTTTTTTATCCTATCCCAGAAATAATCTATAAATACATACATTGCATACTTTAAATTTTCTTCTCCCATTTCATAAATATCTGCAACCACTAATTTATCGTCCATTTTTAAATTTGTGTAATTATTAAAAAAACTTAAAGAACCCTTTACAAATGGAATTAATTTTATTTTAAATATTTTTGTTTTCTCATCCTCTTCTAATAGATTACATAAATCTTCTAATAGTGGCATGTCAAACGTCTCTTTAAAGCAAGGTTTTATATTTATTTTGTTTTTTTCTATCTTATGTAAAGAATTATCATCAAAAGTTATACCCTTTCTTCTATAAAGTTCTATTAATTTTTCTTCTAGTATTGCCTTTTCTTCTTCGTTTATATCGCCAAAAATCAGATTAAAAAATCCTATTAATTTACTAATTTTGTTAGCCAAATATCCTGTTTCTCCATCTTCTAAACTATTCTCTCTTATATCAAAAATATTTATAAAAGTGTTTGAACCTGGTCCCATCTTTATCAAAGTTCCATTTAAATTTTGACACAATTCCCCATATTCTCTATCTGGATCTATAATATATTGTTCTATTCCTAATAATCTATATCGTAAAATTAATAATTTAGTATAAAAAGATTTACCTGCACCACTTGTACCAAAAATGCAAATATTTGCATTTTTATATTTAGTTGAGTCATATCTATCCACAAATACTAAAGAATTGTTATAAATATTGGTTCCTATAAAAATTCCATCTTCATCAAATATCGCGGATGAGATAAATGGATATGTAGATACTAATCCACTTGTTAATATATTTCTTCTTGAAATATTTTTTAAATCAATATCATTTTTCATTATTGGTAGAACAGATAAATATGCTTGTTCTTGCCTAAAATATGCTTTTCTTGTTTGCATTCCTTTACTTTGCAAAAGCCCTTCCAACTTATTTACAAAATAATCTAGTTCTCTTAAATTTGTAGAAAAAGTTGTTATATAAATATATAAAAAATATAAATTTTCATTGTTTACTTGTAATTCTTTTCTTATATATTTCGCATCATTATATGTAAAAGCTGCAATATCTATATCTTGTCTATTTTTGTTATTTGTTTTTAAATCTACACCTACATTCCCAATATGATAAGTTAAATCTTTTATAGTTTTATATGTATCTTGCTTTTCGCAAAAAATAGAAATATTTAAATTAATATTTGTATCTATTATTGTTTTTAAAATTAAATCTGTTTGCTCTCTATAATAGTTTGTTATTAATATGCTAGAATAATACATTTCATCTATTTCTATATGCTTTGGATTTCTTAAATTTATGTATGTTGGGCTGATTTCCTTCATGTCATGGTATACACCTTTTAAAAATGTTAATTCTTTTTTTTCTTTTATTTTTAAATTTTTTTTTATTTTATTTATTATATTAATACTATATTCACCATCCTATTTGTTTAATTATCTAGATATTTTCTGGAATTTAAAAATGAAAATAAAATGTTCTTTGACTCTTTTTTATTATTTATATCTACAATTATATTTCCACAACGACTTAAACAATCTTTTATTTTAAAATATTTATCATTCAAATCTTCTGTTGCTAATTCTTCTATTTCTTCTAATTCTTTATTATTATTTTTATATTTTAAAATAATATAAAAATTTTTTGATGATGAGTTTTTTTCTTGATTTAATTTTTTTATGAATTCTATATATTTATTTGAATATTCTAGTATATTTTTGTTTTCATTTATTTTTTGATTATTTATATTGGAAATATGTTTAGATAAGTCTTCTTTTTTACTTTGAATTAAAATTTGAAAATTAAAGTTGCATGTTTTTAAAAAAATTTTATAAGAATTTAAAATTGCTTCTTTCTCTAATTCTGATTTTAGATTAAAATTAATTGGATATATTTTTATTATTTTTATATATGAATTATCTTTTAATTTTATAATTCCATTTTCTAATATTTTTTCGAAAGGTATCCATTCTTGAATAGAATTATTTTTTTTCATAAACCTCCTTTATTTATTAAATTTTTAGATTTTAGGTAAATATTTTAGAATCAAATTAATTTTACTTTAAATAGAGTTTAACTATTATTAGTTTACATTATTATATATTCTTAGTCAACATTTTTCGTATTGCTTTTTTCGACATTTTTCTAGTTTTATGTTTATTATTTTTTTATTTATTTTTATGAATAAAAAAAATATTACTGTACATAATATTAGCATAAGGTTAATATTAGTTGGACTAAGAGTAATATAGGATTTATTTTATAAGTTTTATATTATTCGAGCAAAGATTTATAATGGTTTAATAACTTTAGATTATTATAAGTCGGCGATGAGAGTATATTGTTTGTATGTAAGCTATATTTTTATATCTTTTATAATTTTATATATGGTTGTAATATATATAATATATTCGAAGTTAAGATTATTCTTGTATTTAATAGTGGTTGTTATTAGTCCCATGTGGATGAATACAGTTATTATGAGTGCATTAATAGTCGAGCAACTGATTAATATATTTGGTGAATAGCTTATTTATGCAGTAATGTATATTAGGTTAGAAATTAGGTATATTAGTTTTAGCTGAAGATTAATACTAGCTTTATCGATAATAGCAGGTAATATATCTTATTACCTGCTATTAATTTTTATATATATTATACATCTAAGTTTTTAACATATTTTGCATTTGCTTCTATAAATTCCCTTCTTGGCCCAATGTCATCTCCCATTAATATTGTAAATATTTCATCTGCTTTAATTGCATCTTCTAATTTTACTTTTACTAATATTCTTGTCTCAGGATTCATAGTTGTTTCCCATAATTGCTCTGGATTCATCTCTCCTAAACCTTTGTATCTTTGAATGTTAACTTGATCTCTTGCAATTCCTTTTTCTTCTAATTCTTTAAAAGATTTATCCAAATCTTCATCTGTATAACAATAAATGTCTTGCATTCCTTTTTTAGATAATTTATATAGTGGTGGTTGAGCTAAATAAACATTTCCGTTTTCTATTAATGGTCTCATATATCTAAAGAAAAATGTTAAAAGCAATGTTCTAATATGCGCACCGTCAACATCGGCATCTGCCATAATTATTACTTTTCCATATCTAATTTTTGTAATATCAAAATCTGCCCCTATTCCTGCTCCAATTGCTAATATAACAGGATTTAACTTATCGTTTCCATATATCTTATCAGCTCTTGCTTTTTCAACATTAAGCATTTTTCCCCATAAAGGTAGAATTGCTTGAAATTTTCTATCTCTTCCCTGCTTTGCACTTCCTCCTGCTGAATCTCCCTCTACTATGTATACCTCACAATCTTCTGCATTTTTTTCACTACAATCTGCTAATTTACCTGGTAAAGTAGATGTTTCTAGTGCATTTTTTCTTCTTACTAGTTCTCTAGCTTTTCTGGCTGCCTCCCTTGCCCTTGATGCACTTATACATTTTTCTAATATTGCTTTTGCAACTGCTGGATTTTCTTCTAAATATGCTGCAAATTCTTCATTAACAACACTTTGTACAATTCCTGTAACATTGCTATTTCCTAACTTAGTTTTAGTTTGTCCTTCAAATTGAGGCTCTTTTACTTTAACTGAAATAACTGCTGTTATTCCCTCTCTTATATCTTCTCCTTGTAGATTTCCATCTTTATCTTTTAATAAATTATGTGATTTTGCATAATCATTAAAAGTTTTGGTAAGTGCTCTTTTAAATCCTTCTAAATGTGTTCCACCTTCTATTGTATTAATATTATTAACAAATGAATAAATATTTTCTGAATATGCTGTTGTATATTGTATTGCTATTTCAACAGGTACTTCTCCATCTTTTTCTATATATATTGGCTTACTATTCAATTTTTCCTTATTTTTGTTTAAAAATTCTACAAATGAGCTTAGTCCACCTTCATAATGAAATTCTGCTTTTTTCGGTGCTTCTTCTCTTAAATCTTCTAAAGTTATTTTTAGTCCCTTAGTTAAAAACGCCATTTCTCTAAATCTATTTTCTAATACTTCATATTCATATTCTAATGTTTCAAATATTGTATCATCGGCTAAAAATCTAACCTTTGTTCCTGTTTTCTTAGAATCTCCTATTCTTGTTAGCGGTTCAACAGTCTTTCCTCTTTCAAACTTCATTTGAAAAATTCCTCCATCTCTTTGAATAGTAACTTCTACCCAAGTTGACAATGCATTTACAACAGATGCACCAACTCCATGCAAACCTCCAGAGACTTTATAACCACTGTCACCACCGAATTTTCCGCCTGCATGTAATTTAGTATATACAGTTTCTGCAGCAGATATTTTTGTTTTTGGATGTATATCTACTGGAATCCCTCTACCATTATCTTGTACACTTATTACATTTCCTGGCTCTATTTTGACATTTATTTCTGTACAATATCCTGCTAATGCTTCATCAACACAGTTATCTACTATTTCATATACTAAATGATGTAAACCTCTTACTGAAACACTTCCTATATACATTCCAGGTCTTTTTCTTACAGCTTCTAATCCCTCTAAAACTTGTATCTGTTCTGCTCCATACTCATGCTCGAATTTTTCCATTATCTTTTACCTCCAATTTTATTTGTCCTTTTTTCTAATGTAATTGTTGATATGTTTGAAATATATCCTTTTGTTTGTTTTTTTTCTTTTATAATAATTAATGATTTTTTATTTCCATCTGATACATCTATTATATTATCACTAAAATTCATATTTTTGCAAATATTTTCTACATTTTCTTTTTCCTTTAAAGTTTCAATATTTAATATAGCTATTATATTATTATCATCAATTAATTTATCTTTTCCAATATGTAAATACACTAAATTATCTCTCCCTCTTTAACTTGATATAAGCAGTAATCCACATTTTCTTTTAAAAATTCTATCTTTTCTGCACAAGTTATTATTACTTGTGTATTCTTTATATTATTTAAAAAATTTTTTCTTCTATTTATATCTAGTTCTGACATAAAATCATCTAATAATAAAATAGGTTCTTCTTCTATTTCATCATAAATTACTTGTAGCTCTGATAATTTTAAAGATAAAATTGCTGTCCTATTTTGTCCTTGTGAACCATAAATACTTAATTCTTTATTATTTATGTATATTTCAAAATCATCTCTGTGAATTCCTTTTGTAGTAAATCCTTTAATAATATCTAATTTTCTTCTTTGCTTTAATAATTCTGAATAAACTTCTTTGCTTTCGCAATTTGAAATATATTGTATATTTATTTCTTCCTTCTCATCCGTTATTTTTTTATGTATTATGTTTATCTTTTTTTTAATTTTATCTATAAATTCTTTTCTGTACTTATATATTATATCTGCATATTCAATTAATTTTTCATCCCATATATCTAAAAGATTTTCTGGCTTATTTTCTTCTTTTATTTGTCTTAAATAATTATTCCTTTGCTCTAAAGTTTTTATATACATATTTAATGTGTATACATAATTTGGTTTTAATTGGCCTATCATCATATCTAAAAATCTTCTTCTTAACGCAGGTCCACCTTTTAAAATATTTATATCATCTGGTGTAAATATAACTATATTTATATTACCCAATAACTCACTTAATTTTTTTATCTTTATACCATTTACTAATATTTGCTTTTTATCAGAAATAGAAATTGAAATTTTGCCATCTCTATCTTTTTTCTCATATTCTATTATTACATTTGCATTGTCTTTACCTAATTTAATAAGTTCCTTTTCTTTATTAGTTCTAAAAGACTTTCCGAAAGTACACAAAAATATTGCTTCTAAGATATTAGTTTTTCCTTGTGCGTTATCGCCATAAAAAACATTTATACTTTTATTTAAATTTATTTCTTGTTCATTATAATTTCTAAAATTCTGTAGCTTTATTTTGTTTATATACATATTATTCCTTCATTCTTATTGGTAAAATCATATAAATATAATCACCTTCATCTACTGGTCTTATAATACATGGAGAAATGCTTGTACCAAAATCAATATAGATTTCTTGATCATCTATTGTACGTAAAGCATCTAAAAAATATTTAGGATTAAATCCTGCTTCTAAATTTTGTCCTTCTGTTGCACAATAAATTTCTTCCTTAGCATCACCTGTTTGATTTGTACAAGATATTATAACTTTTCCTATATCTACACAGACTTTTACAGGATATTTCTTCTCTTTTTCTATTACAGATGCAGAAATCAAGCTAATTCTCTCAAAGCAATCTTGAATATTTTTTCTGTCTACTCTTATTCTTGTTTCCCAATTTTCTGGAATTACACTAGAATAATTTAAAAATTCTCCATCTAGTAATCTTGTTACTATTTTACAATTTTCCATCTCAAAAAGCGCTTGATTTTTATTTACACCTATTTTTATATTATCAAAAGAATCTAATAAAATTTTATTTATTTCATTTAATGTTCTACCTGGAATTACTGCTACAAAATCTTTGACCTGTTCTTTTAAAATTTTTGTTTTCCAAGCTAGTCTAAATCCATCAACAGCAACAACATTTAATCTATTATTTTTTATTTCAAATAAACAACCTGTAAAAATTGGTCTATTTTCTTCTGTACTTACTGCAAATATTGTTTTTCTAATCATTTCTTTTAATGTTTTTTGTTCTAGTTCTATAGAATTTTCAACATCTATCCTTGGAAGTTCTGGAAACTCTTCTGGATTCATAGTTGCCAATTTATATAAAGAACCTTCACATTCAATAATTAATAAGTTATTATTATCTAATGAAATGCTTATTTCTGTATCTGGTAGTTTTCTAATAATTTCACTAAACATTATGCTATTTACTACAGTAGCTCCTTGTTCTATTATTTGAGCCTCATTAATAATATATTCGATTCCCATTTCTAAATCATATGTTGTAAACTTTATATCATTATCATTTGTTTGAATTAAAATTCCTTCTAATATAGGCATTGTTGTTTTGCTAGCAACTGCTTTTGTTACGGAATTAATAGCTTTAAGGATATTATCCTTTTGACAAACCATTTTCATTTTCATCGTCTCCTTATTTTAATATAATATAAATATTTTTAGTAGTAGTAATAGTAGGTTATGTGGATTGTGTGGAAAATAGTGTTAATATATTATTTCCTTAAGTATTTAAATGTTAATAATTTAGTGGAAAAACAATAAAGTTATCTACAGTTAAATTTTTTAAATATGGATAAGTTAAATATTAACACATTTTATACAAACAATTAACACAAATATGTGTATATCTAATGTATGGTTTCCGTAGGAAGAGAAAGCAATTTTTTTTCCAAACACAAATTTTTCAAACACAAATTTTTAAAAAATCAATATAATATTTATTTTTAAATTATTTGTCAGAAATTAATAAGTTTTTAACACTATCCACAATTCTTTTTGTACTTGGATTTTCTTTTACTTCATTCTCAATTTTATTACAAGCATGTAATACTGTTGTATGATCTCTTTTCCCAAACTTAGCCCCTATTACTGTTAAAGGTTGTCCAGCAACATTTCTACATAAATACATTGCAATTTGTCTAGGAAATGTCACATCAACAGATCTCTTTATTCCCTTTAAATCATTAACGGAAATATTGAAATATTTAGAGATAGTCTCTTGGATTAATTCAATAGATAATATTTTTTCTTGTTGTGTAACAACGTCATTAATTGCTTTTTCAGCCATTTCCATTGTTATAGGACTATTTATTAAAGAAGCTTTTGCAATTAACTTATTTAAAGTTCCTTCTAATTCTCGTATATTTGAATCTATTTTATTAGCAATATTAGATAATATATCATCATCAATAATTATATTGTCTAATTGTGCTTTTTTTCTTAAAATGGCTAAACGAGTTTCATAATCTGGGTTTGATATATCTGCAATAAGACCCCATTCAAATCTTGATTTTAATCTATCCTCTAAAAAGTTAATATCTTTAGGAGGTCTATCACTAGAAATTACTATTTGTTTACCACTTTCATGAAGTGCATTAAAAGTATGGAAAAATTCTTCTTGAATTCTTTCCTTACCAGCAATAAATTGAATATCATCTATTAATAGTACATCTATATTTCTATACTTATTTCTAAATTGCTCATTTTTATTATCTTTAATTGCATTTATTAATTGATTAGTAAATTTTTCAGAAGTAACATATAAAATACTTGTATTTTTATTATGTACTAATATTTCATTTGCAATAGCATGCATTAAATGAGTTTTACCTAACCCAACTCCACCATATAAAAATAAAGGATTATATGATGTTGCAGGAGCTTCGGCAACAGCTAATGCTGCTGCATGTGCAAATCTATTATTATTACCAACAACAAAACTTTCAAAAGTATATTTAGGATTTAAGTTAGAATTTAAATTTTGAGTATAGTGCTCAGGTTGTGCAGAAGAAGATTGTTCTCCTCCTTCCCCATCTTCATTTAAAACAACAGTAATTTCCCATTCTTTGTTTGTTAAATATTTAAAAGTATTTTTAAATAAATCATAATATCGAGACATTATGGAATCTTTTTGAAATTGAGTATGTGCAATTAAAACAATAGTATTGTTTTCCATACTCTGTAACTCTAAATCTTTAATCCATGTCTCATAAGATATTTTTGTAACTTCACCTTTTAACAATTCTTTTGTTTTTTCTAAAAATTCATCTAATTCTTCCCTATGCATTTTTTTCAATCCTTCCAGTTATCCACAAAGTTATCCACAAGTGTTGATAACTTTGTGTGTAAATAAATTTATTAATATAAAATAGTAAAAACAAAAATCTATAAAAGTCTTGTTGCCCTACTGTTTTTTTATCATATCAAAAATGTAATAAAATAGTCAATACAAAAAATAAATAAATGTGGAAAACTTTTAAAAAATAGGAAAAATTTATACTAAATATTGACAGGACTATACTATTTAGTATATAATTATAATACTTGTGAAAATAAAGTTAAAGATATCTATTACGATAGAGAAATAATATGCAGGAGGTGCAAAAATGAAGAGAACATTTCAACCTAAAAAGAGACAAGAACAAAAAGAACATGGCTTTATGAAAAGAATGAAAACAAAATCAGGAAGAAAAATATTAAAAGCAAGACGTGCAAAAGGAAGAAAAAAAATAAGTGCGTAAGAGAAAAGGTCACGTATAAGTGACCTTTTTGAAATTATAGAAAAGAATTTGAGTGATTTTATGAAAAAAAAGAAAACCTTGAGAAAGAATTATGAATTTAAAAATGTGCTAACAAAAGGTAAAATGTACGCAGGAGAGCAAATTCTTATTTATATTTCTCCAAATAAGCTAAATGAAAACTTCATAGGAATAGCAATTAGTTCTAAGTTATGTAATGCAGTTAAAAGGAATACTATAAAAAGAAAAATAAAGGAAAACTACAAGTTTTTTGAAAATAAAATAAAAAAAGGAAATAATATTGTATTCTTATGGAATAAACGAATAAATGTTAGCAAATTGGATTTTTATACAATAAAAAAAGATATGGAAAATATATTTGATAGGGCAGGATTACTATAATGAAAACTATATTTGTAAAACTAATACTTTTTTATAAGAGAAAAGTATCTCCAATATTTAGTTCTTTTGGAATTAATTGCAAATATTATCCTACTTGTTCAGAATATACAAGGCAAGCAATAGAAAAATATGGTTCCTTAAAAGGAATATTTTTAGGAATAATTAGAATATTAAAGTGTAATCCATTTTCAAAAGGTGGATATGACCCTTTAAAGTAAGGAAGGAAATATATGGGTTTTATTTCAGAAATTTTTGGTTACATACTAAATTTTTTATATGAGCAATTTAATAATTACGGAATTGCAATAATTATTTTTTCCGTTTTGCTTAGAATAATATTAATACCAATAACAATAAAACAGCAAAAGTCTTTAAAAAAGAATGCAAGACTGCAAAAAGAAATGAAAGAAATTCAAACTAAATACAAATCAAATCCAGAAAAGTTAAATCAGGAAACTATAGAATTATATAAAAGGGAGAAAATGAGTCCATTTAGTGGATGTTTTAGTGGAATATTACAAATAATAATAATCTTATCAGTATTTTGGCTTGTAAGTAAGCCATTAACATACATGAAAAAAATAAATCCAGAAATAATAGAAAAATATTCACAAGAGTTAAAAGAAGAAGGAGCAAATTCTTCTTATACAGAAATAGCTATAATAAATAAAAAAGCAGCAGAAGATCCAGAAGTATATATAAATATGAATTTTTTAGGCTTAGATTTAAGTAAAGTGCCAACACAAAGTTTAGATGATTTTAGAGTATATATAATACCTATATTATACGTTATTTCCTCAGTAATTTCTATAAAAATAACAACTAAAATGAATTCTAACAGTAAGGACAAAGATATAAATAAGTTGAAAAAGGCAGAAACAGAAGATAAAGAAAAACAGCCGGATGAGATGGAAATGATGCAACAAATGAATAATAATATGACATATATGATGCCTATAATGTCTGTAATGATAGCTATAATAGCACCTCTAGGCTTAGCTTTATATTGGCTTATAAGCAATGTGTTAATGATAGTTGAGAGACTAATAATAGATAGATTTATTAACCAAAAGGAGGAAAACAGAAATGAACAATAGTATTATAGCAGAAGGAAAGACAACCGCAGAAGCAATAGAAAATGGTTTAAAAGAGTTAAAAGTGTCAAAGGAAAAAGTTAATGTAAAAGTTCTTGAAAACACAGAAAAAAGAAGTTTTTTTAGTATCTTAGCTCCAAGAATTGTAAAAGTAGAATTAACTTTAAAAGAAAATAGACAAGCACCTATTATGGAAATTCAGCCAGAACAGATAGAACAGGCAAAACAAAATATTATTACTTTTTTGAATGATTTTTCAAAAAAATTTGAAGATTTAAATTACAATATAGAAATAAAAGAGAATAACATAGTTTTAGAACTGATGGGCAAGGATGCTAATAGATTAATTGGTTATAGAGGTGAGCCTCTAAATGCATTACAAACAATAATTACTATTATATCAAATAAAGAATTAACAGGCAAAGTGAGAGTAATATTAGATATAGCGGGTTACAGAGAAAAAAGAAAAAAAGTATTAGAAGACTTGGCAGATAAAGTATCTAAAACAGTATTAAAAACAGGAAGAACAATAACTTTAGAGCCAATGCCAGCATATGAAAGAAAAATAATTCATAGTAGATTACAAAATAATGATAAAGTAAAAACTTTTAGTAAGGGAGAAGAGCCTTATAGAAAAATAGTTATATCAAAAAATAAATAATACAAATCAGAAGTCAAAGTTCAGATTTAAGTTTAAAAACTATTTCTAGCTTTGACTTTTTTAAAAGGGAGAAATTAAAATGAATACAATAGTTGCTATATCAACTGCTACTGGAGCAGGAGGAATAGGAATAGTAAGAATGAGTGGAAAAGAATGTTTTAGTATACTTGAAAAAATATTTGAACCAAAAAGAAAAGAAAAAATAGAAGATATACCAGGATATTCTATTAAATATGGGTATATTATAAACAAAGATACAGGGGAAAAGATAGATGAGGTTTTAGTATCATATTTTAAATCGCCTAAAAGCTATACTACTGAGGATATGTGTGAAATTAATTCTCAT